>ENA-ORUG01000110-ORUG01000110.1-human-gut-metagenome-genome-assembly--contig:-NODE-110-length-99749-cov-5.363843_pt1 | contig 99749 bp, 119 predicted proteins | sample MGYA00242079_ERZ509207 | MGnify/ENA primary metagenome ERZ509207 (study PRJEB26280, sample SAMEA2338780) | human gut metagenome | biome: human gut; feature: human-associated habitat; material: faeces...
AAATTACTTTTGTGATTGCTGTAGATGCTAAATTCGCAAGCGTGGCTTTCCATGTTGTAAATCCACTGTCTGCATTTTTGGCAGCTTGTCCGGCATCTTCTACTGAGTCACCTGCACTATCTGCCTTTTTGTCAACATTTTCCAGTGTTTCAGCGGTGTCCTTTGCAGACTTTGAAACCTTTTCAATGTTGTTCACTGCATCAGCGTAATTGATCGTTATTTTTCCGACCAACGAGAAAATATCCAACGATTAGCCACCCCCTTTCAACGGTGGCACGAATCCATTCAGAATTTTATTTGCTTTTTCCACCTGTAACTTAATCTGTGCGTTGTTCATTGTTGGTTCAGTTTGTTCAGTGTTATTACCTTTCGGTGCTGTACTCATAAACCGCTGTTTAAATTCTTCAAAATTTCCAACATCATCAGCAAGTGGGTTTGCTGTGATTGCACAGTATAAATCCCACTGTTTATCTTCGTTGTCCTGTTTCAGAACTGTTCTAACAGTAGCGTCTAACTTCCCCCGGCTGATTGCTTTATCTAAATAGCTGTAGGGGTTACCATATCTACGGTTGCAGCATTCATCGAATCGTTCTGTTCCGTACCCACTAATTCGGCAACACCCTCGAAAAAATCCATAAGATCATCTTTCTTAGCAAAATCTTTCACCATAACAGCAAACTGTTTCAGCTTGAATTTCTTTACATCATCAGCAGTAACCGCTGTACCGTTGTCCCACTCCATACAGTTAGCAAAAAACTTACAGATTTCATTTCTTGCTTTGGAAATGTTCTTAATCAGAATGCCACATACTTTCATAGCAATGACAATACCAACTTCTTTCATATCTGTACCGGATTCCTGCAACTGCTGAATCTCGTCTTTGTCGAATGCTCCAATAACCTGTTCTACTCCGATAACTGCAAGAACCTCACAAAAGTCAAATGCGTTATCAACTGTTAAATCCTTAAATCTGAAATCTGCCATGATTATTTATCCTCACTTTCTTTTTTCGCTCTGTTTCTTCTGCCACCTTTTGCAGGTTTATCCTGTTTTGGTGGTTCAGGTGTTTCTTCATGTTCAACAGGTTCAGTCTGTTCACTCACTGTTTCCGGTTCCTGATCTTCTACCTGTTCAGCAGATACTGCAGGTGTTTCCTGCTGCACTACTTCATCAGAAATATCAACCACAAACATTCCCTTGTCTTGAATTTCTGCAAATCTTTCTTCTGTCATATCCAGTTTTTCACCGATTACATGACCTTCACCTGTATACTTATCTGTGTATTCTCTAACTACAACTACTCGCATAATTCACACCCCCTACACAACAGAAGTTGGGTAATAAATTTCAATATTCAACTTATTTAAGCTGTCATTTTCAAGGTCTGCTGTACACTCAAACTTGACAGCAAATGTTGTCTGTGTAGCGTTCTTTGTTTCTAACTCAAACGCTTCTGTACAAAGCGCATTCGGTAAAATAATGATTACATTCTTACCGCTTGAAAGTGTTCCGACATATGCAACATTTTCAAGATAATCTGCTTCTGTGATATTTTCCTTAGATACATACTTGACATAAGTTGTATCTTCGGAAGTGGATTTTACAAGGTGTAATGCACTCACAAGAATATCTTCTGTAAGTTCTGTCATCTGACCTTCAAGTGTGGCAGATTCACCAACCTTCTGCTTGCTGACACCCTTGATCAGTACAGTTGCACCGTCCACCTCAACATCTAACCACTGTGCTTCATAATTGAACTTAAGACCACCGGAAGTTGCACCAAGTGGTGTACCAGTCCAACCATTGGCTGATTTTTCATACTTAAGATTTTTGTAAATGACACCTGCACCCAAGATCATATTCTTGATAGTTTCAGATGTAATACCATGCTTTTTTAAGCCCATTCTTTTATGCTCCTTTCCACTCATTTGTGTTAAGTGTTATCGTAATTCTAAAAAGATCTTCTTCACCTGTTGGAATCATTAAACCGTTCCAATAGGTAATAAAAAAAGCAGTTCCTTCCTGAACCGCCCTTAAATCTTCAAATGCTTTTTTTAGTTTGTCATTTATTTCTGCAAGCGGTAATTTTGACCCCCTTGACCAACCGTCAAGTGTAAATACACCGCCTGTATATCCGTCCTCTAATCTGTGTTCAATTTCATTGAACGAACCGACAAAGTAAGGATAGCTAATTTCACCTGTCCATTCACCAAATTCATAGGGAATACCAAGTTGATCAAGCTGATCAGAAATAAAACCAAGCATATCAACCATAATTAACCCCCTAAATTCTGTTTAATGACATTTACAAGCTGTTTCTTTATCTTTGGAGCTACACTCTGAAATGCTTTCGTGAGTGGTTGTCGTGGTGTTTTTCCGTAAGTATGGTAAAATTTACCATCTTTCTTACTCTTATAAACCCAACCGCCTTTTCTTCCATCACCATGCAGTGCATATTCACCAGTACCAAATTCTTCCCAAATCGCATTTTCAAGGTCTGAACCTACAGCAACAGTTGATTCATCTTTTCCTTCATCAACCATATATTTGTAAGACCCCTTTGTTTGTCCGGTATCAACCCGGCTGTTTCTTCGGGTCTGTGCCTGTATTTCACCACCTACTTCGTGAAGGAATCCAATAACTCCTTCCGATAATGCAGCTTTAATTTTTGCTGTGTTATCTGTAAACTCAACTGACATACTACTGACCCCCTATAAATCTTAAATAGATTTCTAAATGATCATGCATATTCATAGGATCATCAATCAGAAGGATTTCATACACTTCACCATTCACAACCATTCTTGCATTGTCACTTGTCACATCAACGGTTTCCTGTTCATCCGTCTTACTGATCACACCTGTCAGAAAACTGAATGGATTCCAAACCCAATCAGTTGACAGATTTTTCAGATTGGTAAAGTCACACAAGAAAATGTGTGTACTTTCCTGAACCTTGGCATAAAAAGTTGTATGCTTTGAATCACCTGTTGATAAGTCCAACCACCCTAAAATTGACGTACAATCAACCCATGTGTTTATACGCTCACCTATGGCATTTTTAGCACCGTTCTTTTTTACCTGTAACAATCCTTGAATGTTACCGCCAATACTCATATAATCAGAATCTAGCCTTTATATAAGGCTTTAAGAATCCAAGTAAGGCAACAGGATAGCCCATAACTTGATTGTTAGCGTCCTGATCAAAGTAAGTTACACTGTATCTTGACAGCGTTTCAGACTTGATCCCGGTTTTCGGTCTGTTCTTAATATCCCACTTAAGCAGTTCAAGCACACCTACACGAATATCAGCCGGATATTCCACCTTAGTGATCAGGTTTGTACTTTTGTACAACTCCTGATTAACTCTAATGAAATCATCACCAATTTCAGTAATGGTATACAGTCCATCATTCACCATTGACTGTGAAATCTGAACTGTATCACCCACTTTTAAGAAATCCGATGTTCCAAACAGTCTATTACCCAAACTGTCAGCAGTGAACCGAACAAACCGATTCTGAAAATTGTTGTTTGTGTATGCTCTGATCATAAGTTCAGCAGCGTTCAGTTTTTCTTCAATCACCTTTTCATTTTGCGTTGCAAATTCAGGCAACTTCATCACTTCATCAACTGCTAATATCATCAGATCACCCTTTCTTAGACAACTGCTGTACCAACCTTGGACTTGATAAGACCCATTTTTACATTCTTATCATTGAACTTAAGGCTGTAGTTTGCAGACTTACCAAGTTCTGCAAAAGTCGGTGATTCTTTTGCAATATTATCAACCGCTAAAGAAAGACCATTCGGATGCAGCACTTTACCCTGTTTTGTATAGAACTTGTCAGTACCTGCGGACGTTTCCGGGTCATAGTTGGTTGTATACTGATTTTCATAGTTTTTCTTGTCGCAAGATAAGAAAGCACCCTCACCGAACAGATATGTGTTATATACCGCATCTGTACTTGCACCTGTTACAGTAAATCTATCTGTTACAAGTACGTGTTTACCTGCAATAGTCGGTAAAGTAACCTCTTTCTGAATCACATTACCGATCACATACTTATCAAAGTCAACCATACCCATTTTCTGATACTCTTTATAGATCATGGAATGCATAACCATAAGACCAATACCACCTGCCATATCACCAAGTGCTGCCTGTTCTGCATCGTAGATTGTACCTGCTTCGATAGATTTAGAACCAAGGTCAAGCACATGATCTTTCAGTGCTGTAACCGCTAATACTGCCTGTGCAATATTCATCAGTTCTTTTTCCCATACCTGCTGATAATAGCCTACGATCTTACCCTTGATGTTTGTCATCGGGTCAGCACCAGTCAGTTCCTTTGTAAAGTCTTTAGCCTTGAATGCTTTCATTCTCTGAATCATCATACAAGTCTGCTTGCTTCCTGAAATCTCAACAGGTGTGTTATTTGTTTCACCATCGTTGTTCAGTGCTTCCATACCGTCCTCATTTGCGTCAAGCGGTTTATAGATCGGGATTGTTGCCACATTACCACGCTCACCGATTAAGTCCATGATGCTTGGATCTTCACGAACAATACCGGAAGCAAGGATTGGGTTTCTCCAATAGTCTGCTTCCTGCATCATACCTGCAAAGATTTCTTCATCAAACGCAAAACCGCCAAAATTACCTGTTCTAGCCATTCAATTTCACCTTTTTAACCTTTCTTAGTGTGTATTTAACTGTTTAAATAAGTCCGGGTTTTCCTCTTTGAGTTTCATTCTTTCATTGAATCCCATCTTAAGGAACTGTTCTTTGGTAACTGTCTTGTCTTTATCCCCACCCGGCAGGTTGTTTTCAAGAACTCTTCTGTTACCATTCTGCTGCTGATTGCCATTGGATGCTTCAAACATGGTAGGATGCTGTGTTTTAAGACCTGAAATCAGATCATCTTCACCCTTGATTTTTCCATCATCACCAAGTTTGATTTCACCTTTTTCCTTTGCCTTGAATACAAGATAATCAACATCAACCGCACCTGCTGCAACCAACGCAAATTTCAATGCATTTTCTGTTTTCAGTTCTGCATTCTCTTTCTTAAGGTCTGCAATCTCTGTTTCATATGCAGTGATTTTCTGCTGTGTTTCTTCGTCTTTCCCGGCTGACTTTTTCAGTTCTTCAATCAGGTTGTTTGCCTTGGTCAGTTCTGTAGTCTTACCGGAAAGGTCAGTTTCAAGGTTGGTGTATTTGTCCTTAGACACATAACCACCATCAGTAAGGTTGACCATCTTGATCAGCTTCTCTTTGTTCTTTTCATCACCGTTATAGGCATTGATTGCCTGTACCAGTTCATCATAGGTGATAGCCTTATCACCAAAAAATGCTTTTAAAAATTCCATGTTCTTCTTCCTTTCTCCGTCATGTTTTTATATCCGGTGTCACCGGGAACGGTCAACAGTTTATATCCCATGTTGCAGGGGTCATTTCAGCAGCAGTTTAAACGTCATAAGCCTTTTTCGGACAAAAGAAAAGACACCCTTGCGGATGCCTTAAAATACTATTTAACCCATAGTTGGGAGATAATCAGGATCACCATACCTTTCTACAATACCAAGTGAGTGTGCAACGCTTTCATGTTCCTTTTATCCCCCTTTCTGACCTTATATAGCGGTCATATAGGTAATAAAAAAGCAAAGGTGCAGAATTGTATACCTTTGCTTTTTAATACATTATATCATCAAGTGACAAGTACCCAAGATCATAAACGTCTTTGTTTTCTTCAATACATTCATCAATAATGTCAATAATTTCTTCATCTTCCTGACTTTCAAACGGAATAGTTGGAAAATCATCATTGAATTTTTCCTTATACCGTTCAAGTGCTTTCTGTAATTTTTCACTCATATTATTTTACCCCTTTCAGAATTTCAATGAATGCTTCATAGCTGTTCGGTAGATACTTCTTCACATATTCCAGTTCAGAGCCACCATTGACTTCTGCACCCATGATGTTAGCCCACATTTCAGATGCAGATTCATAAACCCTACATTCATTCGCTACCTTGCTAAGATTACTGGCATCAATACCAAGTTCTTTATATGCTGCCTGTAAACCTTTATGTTCCTTAAGACGTTTCATCGAACTATATTGACGATTATAATATTTATCTCCATGCCCCCATGCTATACGTTCTCCAAGTAATCCGTCAATAGCATCTTGAACACCTACACTTGCATGATTATTTCTAAAATCTTCTTTCACTTCATCAGTTAAAATTGATTTTAAAAAATCCCTATCTTTTCTTACAGCAACAAGAAATTCATCAGATGAACTTGCAACCTTTGACAGCTTACACCATTTAACTTTTCCGTTAATAAGATCAAGTTCTGAAAAATGTGTATTATCGTAATTAGCTTTTGCGTCAAAATAATGACCATACTCATGTGCTAATGTTCCATATTTGCTTTTTCCACCATCAATATATTTCTTCGCTGGATATGAAAACACAAGTTTATTGTCACGTGGTGTATAATATCCGTTTTTTCCGTATGCTACACCGTTGATTTTATCAGCATACTTTGCATACAATTTTTGAAGTGACGTATTACTGTGTTCAGTCAGAATCTTCATGTATTCATCATAGTCTGAACTACTCATTGCACCCTTTAGCTTTTTGGTGTGTTCCAATACATCATATTCTTTCACATTCATTGTATCAGCCTTTTCAGGCAACTTCAAATATTTCTGTTTGAAGTCGTTGAACGACTGTGTTTTATCCAATCCAAAGAATGCTGCACGTTCTTGTAAGGTCTTTAGTTCATCATCGTCTAAAGCCCATTTTGCACGTTGCAGCAGACAGCACCGACAGTTACAAACGTTCTTTGCAGAACCGCCAACACCAGGTGCTTGCATTTTCTCACCGCCAACATCAAACGGTTCATCTATTTCCCTGATCTGTCCGTCACATTCCCGGTGTTCCGGTCTTGTCCTACTGTCAAGTGTAGCATCCCACTGTTTGACTATATCTGCACCTTTTTTCTTTGCCTCATGCTGACCGTCAAGAGCTGCTTCATTCTGTATTCTATGACCTTCTGTCCGGGCAATCCGTATTGCATTATTAATTGCTTTATTAAATGGGCTGTTCATACCCTTGGCAATTCTTAATGCCATTTCATTCCACGTTGAACCGCTTGCAATCCCTCTTGAAAGTTCAGCACGAATTGACCGCTTAAGGTAACCAACATCTTCACCAAGTTTTGTATACAAACCGCTTGACAATTTACTATCTGTACGAACTGCCTTAACAACCTGATCTTGATTGATTGGCACAACCAAAGGTATACCGCTAAGATGCAGGTCATAATACATACCAACATAACCATTGATATATGACTGCTGTAGATAATCAGCTATTGTTGTAAACTGCCCTTCATGCAAGTCATACAGGATTGATTCAATCTGATCAACCATAATTTGCTGATATTCTTTTTGATATATGATGCTTTGCAGATTTTCAAGGTCTGTCCTTGCAGACAGTTCCCTGATTTTCTGTTCACAATCCTTTTTCGCCTGTTCATATACCAGTTCTAACAGCTTGATTACTTTCTTTTCATCGTTAAGCTGTGTCTGTTGTACTTCCTTCTGTGCCTTGTTCACCTATTCCACCACCTTCATCATCCGGTATAATAGAATCAAGATCATCTTGCACCTGCTGCACCTTATCAGCTTCATTATCCGGCAACTTGTCCTTCACATCTTCATAGTCAATATCAAGTACATCACAAATATACTGAATCGTCAGATCATCACCAAAAATCTGTGCCAGTGATAACAGGGTGTTGATTTGTACCTGTTGTTTCTGTGCTTCTGTAAGTTCATTCTGTTCATTTTCCTGTTCATTACTCATTACTTCGTGGGTGAACTCAAAATAAACATCTGTGATCTGATAATCTGTACCGTTCTGCTGATTGATTTCATCAATGCACACCGCCACGATCTTACGCAAGAACCGCTTGATATTCCTTTCAAGGTGTTTACATCTAAGATCAAGCAGTGAATAGGCTGCCTTGATTGCAATATTGGTTGTTGCTGATGTATCTTTCAGACCTGACAAGTTCAGACCCATACCAAAACGGTATATGTTCTTTTCATCCAGTTCCAACTTAACCTTCCGGGCTTCATACGGTACATCTACTGTATGTACTTCAATACCACCATCTGAACCGACACCAACAATCTTTTTTGTCTTAAGATTCTGCTGTAATTCATCAAGGTTATCACCATCAAACCCTTTGACTGCATATAATGGATGGTCAAAGTCAATCAGGTTATTGGAAAGACTGGATGCCATAAGGTCATAATCATCAATCAGGTCTTTTACTGCTTTCAGGTTGCTGAACTGTTTCTTGTTATTATCCAACCGGAAGAATGGCAAGAAACCAAGTGAATCAATATAAGTATTATCATCACCATCAACCTGATACAGTACATGCGGTCTTGGGTTCACCTTGGCTTTATCGTCAAGCTGTATTTCCCCTTCATCTGTCTGAACATAATAAACAACCTGTTCATCATCCCAGTCCATGATTTTCTTGATTCTGTGACCTTCCTTGTCAACCCGGTCAACGTACCAGTAAATTACATGGTCTTTCTTATCTTCTGCAAATCGTGCTTCTATTTCCACAACACCGATACTGTCAGCACATGTAAATTTCAACTTGTCAGTGCTGTCTTTCATAGCGTACATATAAGCAAAACCCTTTGTCTGACAGTCTGTAAGTGTTTCTGACAGTTCATCAATAAAATCATCGTTATTGTTGAACCTTGAATCAAGTTCACTCTGTAGTTCAGGGATATCACTAAACACAAAACCATCCGTACCTGACAGAGTATATTGTGTTCCCTGCTCTGTAAGTTCTTTGAAGAATGGGTGTGTGATCCTTACATTTGCCCTGCTTGTATCTTCCACAAGCTGACCGTCATTGTTGAAGTAGAACATTCTGTAACTTTTAATGTCGTGATCGCCATCGAAATAGCGTTCACCTATTCTTGCAAAATGCTTTTTCATTGATGCAGCATCTTCATCAATGAACATCTTTATCTCTTCGATCGTAAGCAATTTATCACCCCTTTCTGCTACTTACTCTGTACAACCAAGCTCCTGAAATACCTTGAGCATTTTCGGAAACTGCATTGCAAGCCAATCAACCAGTTCCTCATTGTTCGAATAGTCACTAAGACCACTCTCATTAAAAAAAGCATGAATTACTTCATGCCGCATTACTTCGCTGTGTCTTTTCTTTCTCTCATCTTCTGTTACTTCACCGTAAAGCATATCCTGTAGTGGTCTGATTCTGATAACCTTCGCATAAGTCTGACACTCTCCGTCAGCATTTACTTCTATCAGACCATGATCATTTTTAATCAACTCATACTTTGTACCTAAGATTTCCATTTTGCACACCAAATTGGCTAGAATAGCCAGCCGTTACCTTTCTTGATATATTTTTCTAATGCATATCGCATTGCGTCCATAAGATGATTGAAGTCATCAATAGGGCGGTTCAGTTTATTACCGAACTTGTCCTTGTCCCAAGTGTAGTTGCTAATCTCTGTCAGGAAGTTCACACACCTTGGATGTATGATGATTTCAAAGTCCTGAATAAACTGAATACCGCTGTTGATACTGTCCTTACCTTTTTCAGCACCTTTGACCCTAAGACCATAACCCTTTAACTGATCAATAGACTTTGGTTCTGCTGAATCCGCTGTGATTCTTTCCTTTGCATAGCCCATATCAGTGATGTTCTGATATATTCGCTCATTGGAAAGACCTGCTGCATACATTTCATCATACACGAATATCTTTTTGTTCTTCGTGTCAATGAATCCACAAAACAATGCAGATGGGTCATTTGTATAACCAAAATCCAAGCCAAAGGCTGAATCAATCTTGTATTGCTGTCTGATCTGTTCCAGTGTGAAGGCTTCTTCGTGCCAATTCTCATACACAAGACCATCAACAATACCCCAGTTACCAAGTCCGGCAACTGCATATCTGCGTGGGTTCTGTTTTTTCATGGTTTCAAAAACCTTAAGATCGGCTTTATCTAACCATTCGTTGCATTTGTAATTGGTTGTAAGTGCAAGTGTTTCATCATCAGGGTTATCAAAAAACCGTTTCTTCAACCAATGGTGTTCATTCCAAGGGTTGAATGTTACGGTGATCTGTTTGAACAGGTCTGAACCTTCCGGGATTGCACCACGAATAGATTCATCAAGCATATTGAAATCATCCTCTGAACTAATTTCATATGCTTCTTCAATCCACATCCAACACAGTACACCCTGATCAACAGTGATTGATGTTACTTTCAGTGGGTCATCCAGTCCTCTGAAATAAATCTTTTGACCTGTTGGCTTATACGTCATTTCAAGTGGTGACTCTTTTATATCCCAAAAAACATCAACACCAAGTCGATGTATAGCCCATTTCAATTCAGTAAAACAAGAATCCTTTAGTGTTCTGTAAGTCTTTCTGACAACTAAGGTATTCGCATCATGGTACTTCATCATATTTGTGATGTACCATAATGCTGTAGTCTTTGACTTCTTAGATGCACGTGAACCTTTGACTGCCCGGTATCTACCTTTCCACCGCCAAAATGTACCGTAACCCTTACCGACTACTTCCGGTAATTTCACATTAACCTTACCGGACTTTGTAGCCTTGTGATCTTCCGGCATCAGAATGAACTTTTGATAACCAAATACATATTGACTTGATGGCTGCCTGTATTTAGTCCTCAAGTGCGTCTGCTCCTGAAATAACAATAGGGGCTGTTACATTCACATCTAACTTATCATTCCACATACCTAAATGTTTACCAAGCAGTTCAAGGGCTTTCAGTTTTGATGCAACCTTGACTTCTCTTTCAATACTTCCACCAAACTCATTATCAGATTCCTTATATTTGATTGATTCAATACAAGACAGATCATCAGCAGATGCATCCTGTTTGATTCTTCCGTTACTGTCAACAACGTCTGTCATTCTGACAAATGCAATCTTGGCAAGCTCTAATACAACCCTATCCTGATTTACTCCGGTTCTTCGTGAGCGTTCTGCCATGTGTTCAGCAATAGCCTGTTGAATATTAGGTTTCGTGAGGTTTTCACATCCGATTGCATCCGCTGTTTTTACTGAATAACCTGCTCTAATAGCTGCCTGTGTTGCATTCAGATCAATCAGGTATTCATCAACAAAACGTTGCTGCTTTTCAGTTAATTTGCCTTTTTTTGCCATAACAACACCGCCTTTCTATCATTTGTATAACAAAAAGTGCTGCAAGGTGAGAGGAAGGCATACCTTGCAGCACATAAGACAATAAGCATATTTTATTGCAAATAAAAATTGCAGGTAATAAATTACCTGCAAAAATTTTTGTACAGCATACACTATAAAAGGTCAGCTTGTATTTGTCAAATATGAAATAATTGGTTTTATGTCAGATATGTAAGGTTTTTATAGGTATCTTCAAACGCTGAAAGTGCCTTATTATGCAGTTCTACGGTATATGAATAAGATTTTTTCATTTCCTGTGAAGCAACCTTGACTGTTTTAAACTGCACATACACTTTTGTAAGAATCTGAATCATATTCTTGTCACGCAATCCCCGGATTTCCTTAATTATCTGCTTCTTTGCATCAACAAACTGATCTATTTCTTCATTGATGTGTTGGTCAAACATGGTATACCTCACTACGTCCTTGCATAACTTATCACCTACAGGTGAAGTCTGCACTTTGTCCCGGCTGTAATCAATACCGCCTGCACTGCATACATTCATTTTCATATCTGACAGCGTGGCAATATCATCATTTATCTGCATGTCTAACACTTCAAGCTGTTTCAGATATTCCCTTGCACTTAATTTCTTCTGATCACTCATTTTTACCTCACTTTCTACTCCGGTTACGGTATCGGTTAGTAACTGTTTGGTAACTGTTTACATTTTTTCAACCGCTACCCTCAAAAATATAGTAAAATCAAGTCTTTCGAGCGTTTTGCTAACAGTTAGTAACGGTTAAAACTTTCACTCTATTCTATATATTTATTTTTATTACTTACTTTTTTTACACAATATTATTTTTAATAAATAATTTACCTTTAACAGTTACTACAGCTACCAACCGCATAAATAAAGGATTTTAACAGCTACCACTAACCGCTACTTAGCAGTTACCAAACCGCTACCACCATAGCACTGATTGGTGCATCGAACTAATGAAACACCTTACCTGATTTCTTATGTTTCAGTGTTACCCTTCCAACAATTTCAAATCCGGCAATGTCAACAATGTTCCTGATCACCTGAATCAGTCTGTGGTTACGGTCATTCAGTTCTGCATTTTCTTCACGCTTAACCGTTGCCATTGCTGCACCTGCTGTTGGATCAACATATCCTTCACTATTTTTGTACATTTACATCATCCTTTCCACTGTCACCGTTCATTACTGGGCAGTGATCACAATCACCATTTGCAGCACCGAAACACCCCCAACAATCATCAATCTCCTTCGTCTCTGGTTTGTACTTTTTCGCTGCAACAGCTAATGCCATTACTACAGCACCAAGGATTAACCCAACCGTAAGACCAACGCAAAAACAAACCGTACCTGTTAATACTAACTTTTCCATATAGTCACATTTATCCTTTCACAAATATTTTATAATTTTTCTTATCAATCTTTTTTTGTATAACCGAAAACCCCAATCGTTTATTGATCTGCTTACTAAATGTTGTATGTGCCATTGGCTGCATCATATTTTCAGCACAGAATACCTGATACCGTTTATAAACATCTGCGGTTGGTTCGTTTTCGATCATTTCAACACCACAATCATCAATAAATGCTTTGATTGGGTTATTTTCGTTTTCATATTCATCAATCTGTTCAGTTACTTTTTCAGACTTGGTGAACTCATTGTTTTCAATGATTCTTTTCAGTCCTTCCACACCTACTCTGATCAGATACTCGACTGAACTTTGTTCAACCAACTGATACTTGATATAAGGGTTGTAATCCGGGTCAATCTCACCACTTGGTAAATACTTTGTAAATCTTGCATTGAATGGAATAATCACCAAACGTCTAAGAACTGCCCCTGTCTTATCTTTCATTCTTGGTATATCATTTGCTGAAAACAGCAGCTTCACATAAGGGTTAAACTCAAAAGGGTCTTGCCCTTTTCTTTCTGCTTTGATTCTGTTACCTGTAACTACTTTCTTGAATGTTGCTACCTGTGAACCTTGCAGAAAGTCATCACCAATATCATCACCGATATTTGCCAGTTTTCCGAACATCATTGATGTGCTGAACCTGTCCCCTAATTCCTTAAGGTCAAGTGCTGATATATTCCCATCACCAAGAATTGCTTTGACACAATCAAGGAATGTACTCTTACCATTGGACTTGTCACCTGTCAGGATGAATGCCTTACCAAGTTCATTCCTGCGGTAAAAGCAATAGCCAATGCATTCTTCTAGTAATGCCCTGATCGGTTGATCACCGCAAGCTAATTTGTTCAGTGTATCATCAGCAAGTTCACTGTAGGCTTCCGGGTTATAGTCCCAAGGTATTTGATTGGTAATAACCAAATCAGGGCTGAATGGTTGCATCTGTCCGGTCACAATATCCAACACACCGTTCCTGAATGCTATATAACGTGCATCTGCCTGTGCTTTTTCATCAGCTATAAGTTCCATATACTCTAATACTTCTCTTCGCTGTGTCTTTTTCAGGTTAGGTATCTGATTGATCATAGCTGTTTCAATAGCCTTGTACCCAACCTGATAAATCCCATCTTGATAGATATGTAACTGATTACTTATACTGACTACATTTTCATTGTTCTTAAGCCATGTTGCAAAACGGTCAAACAGGAACGTCTTATCACAAAAGAATACAGGTTTTTGAAATGCTTCATCCCTAAGAATCACTTCCAGTTCATCATCAGATAACGGTTCTTTCAGTACAAATCTGTTCAGAATCCTGATACATTCTCTTGTATCATCAACACTAAAATCATTTGATGTAAGTGTCAGGATATAATTGAATAATGCTTGATTGCGTCCGTCACCTGCATCCATATCAAGAAAGTCAACCGCTGTACGAACCGGGAACAACCATTTTGGAACTTCCTGATATGTTCCACCTTCTTCAATGTCCCACTCAATAAAGCGTTCTTCACCGTCAATCTTGATTACTTCATATGATGAACGTGTACCAAGTTTTATATCTGCTGTCAGACCAACCGCAAGCGGTACGTGTGTCCTGTTCCTTGTAATACTATGATTCTTAAATAAAAAATGTCTGCCCCGGCTTGTACAATACACCCGGCAATCAAGCTGATATTCTTCCACAATGTTCATTAAAATTTCAGACTGTTCAGCATCGTCAATATCTATCAGGATAGTATCATCAGCAAGAACACCACCGAACCCTTCAAGATTCTTTACTTCGTCATAAGTGCGGTATTTTGTCCGGTCTTTGAATGCTTCGATTGCTTTCTTGCCTTTTGTCTTTATGTACCCTTTGTACAACATCCTGTTTCACCATCCTTTAACTAAATACTTCTGACAGCAATTTACTGAAAAATTCTTTGTCCCTGATGCTGTCCTTATATTCCTTTTCGGCTGATCTCAAATCTGCCTTTTTCTCTTTCAATGTGTCCCGACTTTCTTTCACATTTGTCATGTAATGCTTGTAACTGTTACTACCTTTCTTATGCTGTGACCGCAAATATAACCAGTGCTGCACATTCATTTCAGCATCTTTCACTTCTTCCTTATTTCGGTCAATCCTGTTTTCGGTAATCATTGTAATATTGTCCAACCCTTCCATTCTGTACTGAATGTGATCTTTGATCTGATTCACAATGTCAGGGTTATCACTTCGATTGATTAACTTAATCAGCTTACGAACCTTTGAGATACTTCTACATGAAAGAAATTCTTCAAGATGAATAAGCATCTGACCATGATCATATTTGATTGTAATGTCTGTCATGTTCCCACCTTTCCGGTATTATGCTGCAATACCAAATTGTTTCAGTCTTTTTCTTGCTAAATCTATGTACCACTGCTTATCTAATTCCGGTGGTACTTTAACCCCAATTACAGAATCGTTATAAATGAAACTGTGATCAGGTGTGTTTCCAAATTTTTCACCCTTTGGTTTTACAACCTTACGTCTTAACAACCTACCGTCTGTAACACGATTGGAAGCAAACACACGATAAGATTTATAAGTATATTTTTGTGTGGTAGGATATGACCACACTTCTGTTCGTGTACCGTCCCGGTGTTTTGTTGTCTTAATGATCTGACCAGTTCCCTGTTCATGCTCAACCCAGTTATAATTGTTTGACAGCTTCACTATTTTTTGGAACATAATCAAGTCATCACACTGATTGATTGTCTGTTCAACAGGTATCTTTTTCACCATGTAGTCAACCAACGCTTTATTCAGTATTGGTAAGTCATTATCAATAGCAGAAAGTTCTTTGACGTAAGCACCAATTCTTTCAACACCGCCATCAGTACCAATCCAAAGGTAATTGTTTACGTCCTTCTGATAGATTTCTGATATATTGTCAAGTTCAAGTAATATTGAACATTGTTCAGTTGAACAACGCTGTTCCCACTCCCAACAAATATCATCAACCATTTCAAAGGCTTCATCGGTGTCAGGAATCCAAATGATCAGACCGTCAGTGTTTGACTGAATCAGTTCAAGTCCCGGCACAACTTCCAAATGCTCAATCAGATCAAGCAACATCAACTGACCGTTGATACACATACAGTTGTTATTACGTGGATCGTATGCAGCATTGGTTTCATCTTTCATTGCCCCTGAAAGTGCATTCAGCATCTTCTTATATGGCAACTGTGCTTTTTTCCATTGCTTTGCTTCTGCCTTTCTTCCGGCTTTAGCTGCTGCAACCTGTTTCTTTTTCATAGCTTTTCTTGTGTCATACACCAGTTTGAAGTTGTTATTGGTTGCTGCCCTTGTTACAAGTCCCCATGCAATCAGCATTGACGGATAGTAATTATTTACGTCTACATGAAGAATCTGACCTTTCCGATGTATCGGCTTATCAGATGCACCATGCAGACCGCCAAAACCAAATGTGTGTGGTATTCCTGCAACAATCGTTTCAAAGTTCTGTGACTTGTACCAAGTCTTTTTATCTTTTTTGTCAAAATCTTGTAACCCCATTTCAAGGGCTTCTTTTCTTTTCTCTGCAAACCATTCCTGAACGTATTTGTATTTTTTCAGTTTCAGGCATGGAAGAAAAAAGAAATCAAATTCATCACCAAAATGAGTTTTTGAACACCCAAGAACCTTTGCTGTTATCCGGGCTTCACTATCTCCAATGTCATATAAAGATGTTTCATTCGGGAATGCCTGTATAATTCCATGAACTGCATTAAACTCACTGACCTTTTCAAGAAATACCTTGATTGTCTGTTCCACGTCATGCCTACAGTATTTAACCGTCTGTTCTATTTCTTCCTGTGTCAGTTTCCTTTTGATACGGAAATCAACATCAGTTTCCTTGATGTTTGAACCAAGAAAACCTTCCATTGTTTTCAGTCCGACCGTTTTCATGGTTTCATCATTGCTTGGCATTACATCATAGTTGATCATGGGTAATTTATTGAATGCTCTTGAATATTGCCAACCTTCTTTATTGTCAACGATAATCCAGTCATTGATCTTTTTAGGATTCATACCAAGCAGAATACCTTTCATGATGTACTGATCATAGTGACGGTTGTTAAATCCTACCCATATATCTTTTCTATTTGCTTCATATAAGGCTTTTAGTTTATCAGGGCTATTGATTATCACGTGTTCTTTTTTATTCGTCACATCAATGAATACAGCAAGCCAATCCTTTTCAAAAACCTCAAAATCGTAGAATATCATTTACTAAATCACCCACTTTTATGAAAGCCGGGAGAATGAATCCACCCCGGCTTTCCAGTTCTTACATATCAAACGCTTCATTGATAGTAATTGGATTGAAGTTATCAGCTTTATAAGTAACTGCTGCACCAACTTTACCCTGTACTTCCTGAAAAATATCAAGAACACAATCAGCAAAATCACGGTAGTTGATAAATTCCGGTACTGTATCTGTTTCCAGTTTATCAAGCCATGTGCAAACAGATTTGATTGCCATGCCATTAGTCCACTTCTGTGAAGTGTTTCCGGAAATAGTACGGTTGAAGAAAATCTTTCTACCCTTCTGATTACCTTCCAAGATGCTACACTGTACAGAAAACATCAGCTTGTCACCTTTCTTTGTTGGCTTGATCTCCATTTTATCAAAACTTACATCATAATCCCCATCTGGTACATCTTCAAACTGTGAATCGTCTGCTTCCTGAACCTCTTTCTGTAATGCGTTAAGATCAACCTGTTCATCGAATGCACTAAAATCTACTGCCATAATTTTTCACCATTTAACCTTTCTTAAAATAAATTTATGATTATAATTGCTATGATACAAGCAATACAAACCCTTGTGTAATTCTCTCTATTTTCCTGAATCCTGTCACCCACTGAACCGAATCCAAAGAATGCTGCCATAACTGCAAGAAAAATATTTAATGCAATCATGATCTTGTTCTTCTTCGTCTTTGACCTCTGACATGATGTTCAGGTGGGTTCATAGCACCGTCTAAAGGTTCAGCCGGGGTCTGTGCGTCAGCAGGTACAGGGTTGTTTTCCTGTGCAAGTCTTTTGATTCCTGCATTAAATTCTTCTCTTGTGATTACCTTCATAACCTCAACACCATCAACGATCAGGTCAACCGTATCACCCTTATGTTTCATCACATAGTTATCATCAGAAGGAACGTAGAAATATGTATCTGCTTCCAGTGTGACAGATTCAGAATCAGTGTTCGTTGTACCGTCCTGAACAGGTTCGGACTTTTCAGCATTTCTTTCCTTACGTGTTCTTCTTGGTGGTTTCTGTAAATCCGGTTTCTGTACTTTATCGGCAACATCCATTGCTTCATCAAACGGTACTTCTTCCTGTCCCGGAAAAGCCTGATCAATAGCCTTGTCAACTTCATCCATGTGATCAGCAATCTTCTGTTCATTTTCTGCCTGAACTTCTGCCCTACTCTTACGTGTTCTTCCAGTCTTTTCTTCCGATGCATCTGTTGGTGTTGCAGATTCAGCTTTTTTACCTCTTGTTCTTCTGCCTTTGCTGTCAGGTTTTTCAAGATCAGATGCAACCGCCTGATCAGCAGCATTCATTTCATCATCTGACTTGTAATCACCAAGTTCATAATAATTTCTGATCTTGTCAACAACATAATTCAGATCATTGTCAATAGCGTATGCGGTGAACATTCCAAGCGGTGATTTTACTGTATCTTTTCCGCTGTTCTGTGTGTAAAAATAATACTTGGCTTCATTCACACCAGTTCTAAGTACAACGGTAAACAGTCCTTCAATGGTGATCTTCTCACGCAACAGTTTACCAATCAGCTTAACAGTTGTAAGACCGTTATCTAAAGTTTCCAAATGGGTCATATAAACGACTACAACATCATCAGGTAAGTCTTTGCAACAGTCAATGATTTCAAAGTAGTTCGCACCAAAATCATTGTACTTGTCCCACCCGGTTTCTTTGATACGGTTCATGTACGGTACTGCAAGAATGTACTGGAAGTCATCAACCACCAACAGCTTCTTACCTGCTGCACACTGTTCTTTCATGTACTTCACAATTTTTCTTGCATCTGTTTCATTGTTCAGCATTTCAAAGTGGTTCTTGAACGGTAGCGGTTTACCTACTGGATTGATAACCGCTGTTGTTGCCGGGTCACAATTTCTAAGGCTTGTACTTTTACCTGTACCGGATTCACCCATAATTAAAACTTTCTGTGCCATGATTATTTATCCCCTTTCTTGAATAAGCCCATTAACTTAGTGAAAAGATTGCTCTTTTCTTTCATTGCTTTCTGCTGTGACACCTTCAAAATCTGTCTGTTCTGAAAATGTTCAGCGGTTGCAACACTGTTTCTGTAACTTCTGTGACTTCTCTGTTTGTGTTTCTTTGCACTACTCATTGATTTCATCCTCACTTTCTTTGATAACAACCTGTAATCTTGTATTATTATGCAGCGGTGTAACCTCTACTGTATAACCGTTTGCCAACAGGATTCCTACTAAATCCTGATATGCTGATGTAATTCTTGTACCTTCGATTTCAATACAACCACACAATCTTGACATTTCACTGAAAAAGTCATCATTTGCAGCATCAACAACACTATGCATATCATTCAGCATATATTTCAGTTCATCACGCTCGTCTTTCAAATGTCTATTTTCTTCTTTCAGCTTTGCAACTTCTGCTTCAAGAACTTCCTCATAACTGTTTTTATTCTTCTTCATTATTTTCACCTTCCTCTTTTACTTCATCTGTTGTTTCTTCCGGTGTACTCTGATCATTGAATCTGTCAAGTTTTCCGACCTCAAGAAACTGTGCTGACCAAAAATCTGCAAAATGAATGATCACCTGCAATGGTTCTTCATGACCTTTCAGATCATACGCAAGACTACCATAAGCACCATCATGATAGAAAATAGCGTGTTCTTCTTCCTCTGTCAGATCAATGTAACGTGCTGCCAGTTCAACCGATCTTAAAGGGTGGTCAATATGGCACAAATCAGAACTGATCTTGTACGGTTTACTTTCTGATCTCTTATACTTCTGTTCATGATTTTTTTTGGTCGGTCTACCATCCTGCACCATGTTTTCAACATAATAAGGACTTCCATAACGTCCACACTTACCAAGGTCGTGTAATGCTGATGCAATGATCACGCTGCTGTGAATCTTGTTATATGCTTCACTTCCAAGCAGTGTAAGACCGATCTTTTCAGCGTACTGCATGACGTTCACTGTATGCTCTAACAGTCCACCATCTTTACAGCAGTGATTTCCACCAGATGCAGGGGCATCATAAAAACCAAGTTCTTCGATGAAGTCAAGTAAATCTTCCACACCCTCACGACCTGTTGCCATTAGGCAACCTTTGAAGTACTCAATCTGTTTTTCTCTTGTCATTGTTAAATCTCCTTTTCTTCTAACTTTATTTTCCACCGCTTCTGCTCTTCAATATTGGAAAGATACCAAGCGTTAGATTTTGTTTTATGTTCATTGAACACTTTGAACTTTTCAAAGTCCTTTGGGAAAAGTAAAATACCATATCCACCGGATTTCCTTATTTTCCTTAAATTTATAAGCTGTAGTAATGACGGTTCACCATCTGGTGCTTTTACTTCAACCCCTAAAAAACAACCATCTGAACTTACCAGTAAATCAGGAATACCTCTTTTTGTGTAAGCTGCACCACCCCAGTATTTAAGCCACCAACAACCGTATTCATCAAGGTATTTTTTAACCATGTTTTCAAAATTCTTTTCTGCTGCTATAAAAAATCAACTCCATTGTCTTTATTTGCATATCCGATCAGTAACAGTACCAAAAGATTGAATGCCATAATTGCATATGGTTGCCATGATATGATGTAATCAATGTATACAATCCAGTACATGAGACTTAACATGTTAAAAAAGATAATTGTCTTAATAACAAAATTCTTAAAATGTTTTTTGATGTACTTCCATACCCGGCACATCATACAATTATGTGAACAATTCATCAGTTAGTTCCTTTCCTTCCTGCAATGCTGCAAGATTCCTTTCTTCAAAACTTCCCTTTACCAGTAGGTAATAGTAGAAACATGGTCTGTTCTGACCGATTCTGTGTATACGTTTCTTTGATTGTTCCCAAAGATCACAAGACCCTTTTCCAAGTGGCAGTGTAAAATACACAATCTTATTTGCTTTCTGATAGTTACCACCCATTGCTCCGGCTTGATACTGAACAAACGTGACACTGTTATCTACACATTCATATGCATACATTGAACGTCCTGAACCATTTACAAAACTGACTTCCCTGTTGAGTGATTCACATATTTTTCTAAGTCTTGTCAGTTCTTCATTGAAGTTATAAAACACAATCAACCGATCTTCAGTTGATTCCAGTAAGTCCCTGAATGCTTCCAGTTTTTCCTTATGCCATTGACCGCACAACTGTCTGCAATATAATGTTTTGGTCAGGCTATTATCACCGATCAACTCAGCCCTTGGTGTCACATCTTCACCTTCAAAATCTGAATCATCTTTGAATCTGACTAAGTTCCTTGTATCAAGTTCCAAGTAATTGTGTTTGATGAAAAACTTATATTCATTTGTGATCTTCAAGAAAATTTTCTGTTCAGTCTGTTCAGGCAGTTCAATCACTTCTTCTGTTTTCATGAACACTGCACCAAACTGTGTAAGTCTTTTCTTTAAATGCTCAACGTGCTTATATCCTGTGATTACTTCTTTCTTGTATCCATCACCATTTTCAATCCATTCTGTCTGAACATAGGAAGCATAAAAGGCTTTCTTGTTAATATCCCAACCCAACAACTTAAGCTGTGACCACAACCGTTCATACTTTCCTGCTGTTGGTGTACCTGACAGCAAGATCACGCTTTCCGGTTGTAACTTCAATATGAATTTTGACCGTTTAGCGTTTTCATTGCATATAAGGCTTGATTCATCAAGTAACAATGTAAAGTCGGTTATATGGGCTATATACTTACGTCTGAATACCAAATCATAATTGATTACACCAACAATCTGAATGTTCTGATCATACAGGTCTTTGGTTTCAACCAGTGTACGGAAGTTCACACCTTCACTTTTCTTGGTCAAGTCCATAACCATGTATTCAGGGTAATACGTTTTCATGTGATCAACCCAATCATCAATTTTTGATTTTTGGCATACAATCAAATTTACAGTATTGTTCAGCAAATACATTTTTTCAGCACCTACAAAAGTTTTACCAAGTCCCATATCTAAGTAATAAGCGCACCTGTTTTTATCATCAGTCAGGTTCAGCACTTCTTCCTGATGGGGCATGAATTGAAGATCATTCATTATTCATCAGCGTCCTTTGGTGCTTCACCTAAAAGGTCAATCTGTAATCTTGCGACCTCAACTGCTGCTCTGTAAACTAATGCATACTTAGAATCACCATGTGTCTGTGTGACCTTTTCAAGAAATTTATCAATCTTACCAAGGAAGCAACCACACTTGACAGTAATTTCATTGTCTTTATCTCTAAAGAATGTTGTGAAATCGTCCCGGCTACCAATAGCACCGATCACTAACACATGACTTGCAGAAAAGACCTCGGCATTGCCCCAAACCTTGGCATTGCCCCAAACCTTGGCATCACCGCAAACCTTGGCATCACCGCAAACCTTGGCATCACCGCAAACCTCGGCATTGCCCCAAACCTCGGCATTGCCCCAAACCTTGGCATTGCCCCAAACCTCGGCATTGCCCCAAACCCAAGCCTTTCCTTCATGTGAAAGGTTTTCTTCTTTCTCAATCCAACCGCCAAGATCACCAATTTTGACAAGACCAAATTCTGCTACCGCTCTGATTCTGTGAAGTGTAGCTGTTCTAAAAAATAAACTTATTGTCTTGGTTTCTCCTGTAAATTCAAATTTTTTCATGTTATTAAACCTCACTTTCTAAAAATGCAACTGCTCTATCGTAGTTACGTTCAATCATTTTAAGTTCTTCTTTTCCACGTTTTTCTAAATCACATACCGCCTGATAAATTTCATCATCCCTAAAAGCGGTAACCTCATTTGTGATAAGATTTGTGATCACACTTGGTTCAAGTGCATCAAGTTCCCATGATTCATCACCGTATTCATCAATGTATTTCCCACATCGTGAATCAGAAAGTTTTGCCGGGTTCGGTGGTGGGTTGTATGTTTCAATCTGATTCATGGTCAGTGCTACACGCTTCACATACACATCTGCACCGAACATCCGCAAGCGTTCCTGAATATCCCTTGTCATATCAATACCGCTTGGGTCATGATCTCCAAGATGTATAATGTAACGATTATCCCTGTAACTCTGATCTATAAATCGTTGTGCTGCTGACCACATTTCTGACTGTGATGTATAACCTCTACATGAAAAATAAGGTGTATCAAGTGGTATACAAGCCTGACCGACAATATCAACAAGTGCATCTTTTTCAACCCACACTTCAACATAGTTTGGTTGACCATCCCACTTATTCAGCAGATAACTGTATCTTGCTGATGCAATAACATCTTCCGGTTTGTCCCAATGACCGTTTCCTCTTAAGTTTCTCGTTCTATCAACAATGCTGTGCCAGTCAATCAAACCTGCCAGTCTACCATTGTTGATAAGATTGCCTATATTTTTATAACTTCTTTCATTGTTCGGTATATAACCACGTGCAACCAACTGATAGTAAGTCTGTCTAAGTGTCAACTCATATCCCTGATTTTTATATTCATTGATTACCTGATTTACCAAGTTAATCAATTCAAGGCTTTTACCTCTGAAATTGATTTCTTTATACTGAATTTTCGGCATTACACTTTGACCCCCTCTATCTCTGCAAAACGTTTTGCGTTGATGAAGTACACCCATCTGTTGTCAGATGTATGAATACCGTAACCCCAAGGAAAAACCCCTTGCTGTAAGCCCTTACGAACTGTGTTGTGGTTCATCTGTAACAGCTTTGCAGCCTTTTCCACATCTAACCGGGGAATTACCCCATTTCTTAACTCAGCAGTTGGAAGTACAACCACCTGTTCATCAGATTTTGAAAAGTAATCTGATTCAAGTCCAAGTGCTACTGCAATAGCACTTTGAACATCTTCTGACGGTATCTGTTTACCTGAAAGGTACTGACTGACAGAACCTTTACTTTTTCCAGTCATACCGCACACCTGACGCTGATTCAGGTGTAATTCTTGCATAGCCTGTTTTAACTTTTCACTGAATGTCATCTACTCACCTGCTTTCGGAAACTTATTATTGTTATACTGTCTCAGCAAGTGAACAACTACTGAACCATCTGAACGCTTTTCTTCACTTACTACTTCATAAGCTTTCTTTCCGTTTTTCAGATCATGGTAGAACGTCAGCCACTCCGTCTTGCTGTCAAACTGGATTTTCTGCTCAATCCATGCTTCTAAAATCTTTTTCATTGCATTTCCACTCACTTTCTGCTACTATGTAGCTGAAACATTTTTTTCTATGCCCTGTAAGAACTGGTACTTCTTATGGGGTTTTATAGCTTTCTGACTCGTCTGGTGTTATCAAAATATCCTTAAATGTCACAACCCTTTTACCTTTGTAATCTTTAATCTGTATCTCTGTCCCCTGAATCTCCATTTTTTTCTCCTTTCTTACTCATTGCAGCTGCTGTTGCAATTGTTCCCTCAAGATAACCTCTTTCTCTTTCTGTCATTACTGGTAACTTCTCAGCAAGATCTCTGATAATTTTTTTCTGTTCTTCCGACATATGTTTCACACATCCTTTCTAACCTACCATCATCAGTACCGGGTGGTCATTTCCGGTAGACGGTCATTGCTGACCGTTTCGGCTATTTATTTTCTGTTTTTTAATAATTCCATCAGCTTGTCAGTTTTTCCAAATGGATAAAGCCCCATTAAAAAGAAATTGTTATCTTTCTGATCTCTGTATATAGGGGTTAAGTCTGTGGTCGGGTTTCGTAATGAAAAGAATGTGTTACCCGAAAGGTCTTTGACCTCTTTGTCTAATTCAAAATTACATGTTTTTCCATATTCCAATATTTCTGACTTCTTCATGTCTTATACCTCTCTTTCTACCTTAAACAGCCAATCGGTTTCATCCTCGGTACATACACCAAAATATTCGTCTGTTCTGCTGAAATGATACTCGATATTGTAAAACTGACGCATTACCATCTGAAATACTTCCCACTGTGCCTGACACCAATCAGCAGCTTTTCTTGTTTCTCTATATTCCTGACCAACGGTATCAATGTTAAATTTTCTAAGTTCTGTCAACCAGTGATCCCAAGCGATCACACATTCCTGTAAATTTCCACCAAGTTCTGACTTCAAAAATTTTTCTTTATTTAATTTCATAGTCCAAACCTTCCTTTCATTCCTTTGGCTTTTACCTGCTGCAACAGGTTCTTTTATTCGTTCCCGGTCATCATGGATGGGTGAGTAACCGGGAACGGATTCAACAACAAAGTGCTGTGTCATCTCGTTTAGTACCTGTTCATTTGATAAGTTAATAATCTTGGTGTGGTTGTTGGTCAACCCTGAACTTTCACAATTTACTTATTCACTTTGCACCTGTTCAACTCTTATCCCTATTTTCAGTACATTTTACCGGGTTACTGTCTATACACATCGCTCAAACCGCTACTTTGAATCTTTTTCAGTTCATCACGGCAGGTCACCAACCTTCACAATGTAGCCCCTTACGCTTACCCTGTATTTCCTACTTGCTTTGTTGCTGTTGAGACTATTATATGTGCTAAAAAAGCGTTTGTCAATATATTTTTGTTGTTTTTAGCACTTTTTGTTGCTGACAGCACATTTTTATATTGTCTTTCTTATAGAAATAATGTATAATTAGTAACAGAAAGTGAGGTGAGAAAATTGAACGAACGTCTAAAGAAATTAAGAAAAGCGTTAGATCTGACTCAGCAAGAATTTGCTGATAGAATCGGAGTTAAACGAAATTCTTTTGCTAATTATGAAACTGGTAGAAATACACCAATTGATGCAATCATTATCTCAATTTGCAAAGAATTCAACGTCAATGAGAACTGGTTACGAACTGGTGAAGGTGATATGTTCATCGAGCTATCTTATTCTGATGAGATTGCACAGTTTGTCGGGCAGTTAATGACAGAAGAAGATGATTCATTTAAGAAAAGACTGATCTCAGGACTGGCTACATTGGACGAAAATGGATGGAAAGTATTAGAAGATTTTCTTGATTCAATACAAATAAAAAAGGACTGAATTATTTCAGTCCTAACATCCCACGAATGAAGAAATACACATGTCTTAATCGTGTATCATCCAGTTCATTCATAAGTTCAATAATGAGTTTTTTGTAATCCATATGTAAGCCCTCCGTTCCCAGCAAAGAACACTTCGAAATTCCCTAAGTACATGATACATCATCACTTAAATGAAATCAATATTTTATCGAACATTCGTTCTATTGCTGTTCGTTTTTCGTTATACTCATTATAACGATTTAACGTGGAAAAGGGGCAATATATGGAAAATCGTCCGGTTTACCGGACATTTTATTTTATAGGGGAATCAAACAGGTCCGTGACGTGGCAATTAAGTCCATATGCCAGTTGTTCCAGTGTCTTAATCTTAGGGTTCGACTCTTCGCCCATATTCTCATATATGGTCGATTTCGGAACACCTGACATAATTGACAGTTGTCTTACAGATAGATTCCTTTCATACATGATCTGTGACAATAATATCTTCATAGGGTTATTGTTCCCAGATATCAAGAAAATTATAAGAGAGGTTTTTGAAATGGGATTTTTAAATTTATTCAAAAAAGACAAACCTAAGAAAAAACCAGAACACACACCACCATCGCTACAGATTGAATGGGAAGAGGTAGGAGACACACCTGAATCTGATACCACAGAGGATGATACTGATCTCCCTTTCGGTTGGGTTACACACAATAAAGAATTTATAGAACCGATAGAAAAAGAATTTTCGTACTTTATGAACAACTGGATTGATGCAAGAAATAAATCACCAAAAGAATTATATTCTGCTTTAAATTCATTTGTTCGTTACATGGAAGATGTCAAAAAACTGTGTTCATCTAAAGGTGAAACTTTCAAATGTTGGTGTAATACGATACTGATAAAGGATGAATATTTCAACATACGTAAAGAAGAATTAGAAGATTTATCAACAAAGTGGGTTGAAATGCAAAAAGAGTATGAACTCAAACAAAAGTTACTTTCTACACTTCCAAGTGATTTGATGGATTTTCTTAAGGATAACAACGGTATTCTACAATCGGATGTATATAAACATTTCAGACCTGTAGTAAAATCTGAAATTCAGTCATTATTGTACGAATGGGATAAAAACGGAAAAATCAACAGAGAAAAGTCAGGTAGATCGTATAAAATAACAGTTCAATTGTAGTTTTGCGGTAACTGTTGGTAACTGGTAGCAGTTAATTCTATATACTTATATTTTTACTTTTCTTTAATTTTTTACTCTTAACTATATAACTTTTTTGTAATACAAAGAATTTACTTTCAACAGCTACCAATAGTTACAATGTTGAAAATACTGCATTTTAACAGATACTCAAACAGTTACCAACAGTTACTTAACAGATACTCAAAAAAAAAAGACCCCAACCGTTGCAGCGGTCAGGGTCAGCAAAACCAAACCAAAGGAATGAAATGATTTGGGCTATGCAAAAACCATTATAGCATTCATTCCTTATGGTTTCAATGAAAGGAAGTGCTATTTATGCAAGGTGGAGTAAGAAAAAGAGGTACAACATGGTCATATTATTTTGACCTTGGAAAAATTGACGGTAAAAGGAAGAAAAAAGAAAAGGGTGGATTCAGAACCAAGAAAGAAGCTGAACAGGCGTTGACTGCTGCTATGAATGAATACAATAATGCCGGGACTGTATTTGAACCGACAGAAATAACGGTTGCTGATTACCTGAATCAGTGGTTTGATCTGTACTGTAAGACCAACCTGAAATATAACACCCAAGTCGGATATTTGAGGATCATTCAAGGGCATTTAATTCCAAAGTTCGGTGTATACCGCCTAAAAGCAATCACTCCGGCAGTATTACAGGAGTACGCTGTTGAATTAAAAATGAACGGTAATTCAAAAAGTCATTTAGTTGGTATTTTATCTGTATTCAGTGCAGCACTGAATTATGCAGTTGAGCCAATGCACTATTTACAGTCTAACCCCATGCAGTATGTGAAATTTCCAAAGGTTGAGAAAAAACCACGTGAACGAATTGTACTGACTTTAGATGAATGGTGTAAGATTCGTGACAGATTTCAAAATACCCGGTACTACATACCTTTAATGATCGGATTTTATACAGGCTTAAGAATATCAGAAACCTTTGGTCTTACTTGGGATGATATTGATTTTGATAAAAGAAAAATATCTGTAAATAAGCAGATTGTAAAACGTAACTTTGGGGCAGATGTAAGAAAGGTTGTTGAAAAGAAGGGTAAGAAAGAACAGCGTTCATCTTGGTACTTTACTACACCAAAAACTTTTACTTCCATTCGTGAAGTCCCTTTTGGTGAAACACTATATCAGGCATTGAAACAGGAAAAAGCTGAACAACTCAAGAATGAAATGAAGTATGGGGAATATTACACGATTCATGTTAAAAAGATTGAAACTGATGAAAAAGGTAATGACATGATCAGGGTTGTACCTATTCAAAAATGTGTTGAAAGTCCACTACAGCGTATCAGATTGGTGTGTGTTGATGAAAACGGTCAGTATACTTCCACTGATTCATTTAAGTATTGCAGTAGGGTTATACACCATGAAATGCATCTTGCCTTTGATTATCACAGCTTAAGGCATACACACGCGACACTGTTGATTGAATCCGGTGCTGATGTTAAGAATGTTCAGACACGATTAGGACACACCAACATAGAAACCACATTGCAGACCTACGTGCATGATACTGAAAAGATGGCTGAACGTTCTGTTGATCTCTTTGAAAAAATCACACAAGCAAAAACGTCATAAAAATATTGGGAGTGAATCCGCTAATTGTTCAGCGTGTTCACTCCCTTTTCTTTGTTCAGTGATGATTTTAAAAATTACGGTGGCAAATGGGTGGCAAATAGACTGAACTCACTCATAAAAGCCTGTAAAACCGCTTATTTACGTGATAATAAACAGACTGTTTCCACATGCACACTCTGCGGGAACTGATCCACACCTCTACACATCTTGATCTCGTATCCATTCGCACACAGATACTTCAGATCTCTCGCCAATGTCGCACTGTCACAGCTTACATACACAACCTTCTCCGGCTGCATCTTCACGATCGTCTCCAGCAGTGTCTCGTCACAGCCCTTTCTCGGTGGATCCACAACGATCACGTCTGCATGAGCTGTCTCGCCATTATGCTCTCGCTCATACTCTGCATAATATTCCGGCAGAACTTCTTCTGCCTTCCCAACGAAAAATTCTGCGTTATCAATCGCATTAATCTTTGCATTTTCTTTGGCATCATCGATTGCCTGCGGCACAATCTCAACTCCGTAAACCTGTTTTGCCTTCTGGGCAAGGAAGAGGGAAATCGTTCCGATTCCGCAGTACAGATCCCACACGGTTTCGTCACCTTTGAGGTCTGCATACTCAAGTGCAAGTCCGTATAGTTTCTCTGTTTGTACCGGATTTACCTGATAGAATGATAATGGGGAAATCTGATATTTTACATTTCCGATATAATCTGTAATATATCCCTGTCCCCAGAGAATTTCATAGGAATCTCCCATAATCACATTATCTCTTCGTGTATTCGGACTGATCGTGATACTTGTCATGCCCTCAATCTGAATAAGCTTTTCAATCAGACGCTCTGCTTTCGGAAGTTTCTTTCCGTTGATCACAAGACAGACCATAATTTCTTTTGTCTTGAAGCCATAGCGGATCAATGCATGCCGGATCAGACCTTTTCCAGTCTTCTCGTTATACGATTTGATCTTGTTTTCACGCATATATTGTAAAATGATCTCGAGAATCTCTTTGTTCTGCTCTACGCCAAGAGCGCAATCTGTGTTTGCAATGATATCATGTGTTCTTCCGGCATAGAATCCCGTGATCGGATTGCCTTCTTTGTCCGTTCCGAACGGGAACTGTGCTTTATTACGATAACCAAACGGATGCTCCATTCCAACAACCGGCTTCATCACTGTATCGATCTGGTCTTTTGTAAACCCACCGATTCGTTCCAGATTGCCACGGATCTTCTGGTCTTTAAACGCAAGCTGGCGATCATAAGACATTTCCTGGATCTGGCAGCCTCCGCATCTTCTGGCAAATGCACACTTTGGTTCTACGCGATATTCTGACGGTGTGATAACTTTCATCAATCTGGCATAGCCATAATTCTTCTTTGCCTTCATGACTTTCGCTTCAATCACATCACCGATCACTGCGTCTTTGATAAAGAGCGTGTAACCATCCACATGGCCAATTCCTTCCCCGCTCACTCCGATATCTGTTATTTCAACTGTTACAATATCATTCTTGTTCATTCTTTTCTCTCTTCTATTTTACTCTTAATTATACAAATAGCCACTGCTCACATAGATTCTGCAAACAGTGACACTTGTTGTTCTCATTGTTAGATTTAATCCTCGGATGCTCTTCTTAAATTAGACTCAAACAAACGGTTATATCCAAGCCATTCTGTTCCTGTTTTTCCTTTGAACAGTTCTGTCAATGTCTGAAGCTTTGCATCTGTTGAATCTGCCATATTCAGTGCCACTGCCTCTGCCAGTGCCGGTTTCTTTGGAGAACCGTATTCCAGTTCACCGTGATGTGCCACGATACAATGCTTGAGCTCATGAGCAAGCTTCACCGGAAAGTCCGGGATAGAACGAATCGCATCATCGATCATCTCGACACCGATCACGATATGGCCGATCAGCTGTCCCTCATCTGTATAATCATTGTCCGGAAAATCAGAAAGTTCTTTCACTTTTCCAATATCATGGAGAATTGCAGAGCTAAGGAGCAGATCTCTATTCAAAATAGAGTAGCTTGTTGCAAAATAATCACACATACGAGTTACACTGAGTGTATGTTCAAGCAATCCTCCGGAAAATCCGTGATGTACTGTCTTCGCTGCGGAATGTGCCTTGAATTTTTTGATAAATGCTTCATCTTTTATATAGTAGAATTCCAGCACCTGTCTTAAATATTTGTTAGAGATCTGACGAATATAAGCTGTCAGTTCCTCGTACATTCCGTCTACACTCTTATCTGTTGTCGGCATATAGTCTGCCGGATTGTATTCTCCCTCTTCCGCCTTTCTGATCTGACGGATGTTCAACTGAAGATTTCCGTTATAATTAATCACATCTCCAAAAACTTCGATAAAGTCCTTCTCATCATAATCTGCGATTCCCTGGGAGTTCGGATCCCATACTTTTCCATCTAATGTTCCTGTTTTATCCTGAAGAATCAGATTATCATACGGCTTTCCATTTCTTGTCTCCGCGGAACGTTTTCCTTTACAAAGATATACATTCCTGATTGTTTCTCCCTCGCATAATCCATCTATAAATCTCATTTTCTGCCTCTTTCACTTGTTATTCTTTACTTTCAATCGTAACATCAAATTTAATATCTACATATCCTTCAGATCCTCGGCGTTTCCCTTCTACTTTGATCTGATCTCCTACTTTCCATGTCAGCATCAGTTTACGGTAAGCACTCATACTTACAATTTTCTCTCCATTCACAGAACAGATCACATCTCCACTCTGTATACCCGCTGCCATTGCAGGTGAATCTGCTGCCACGTCAATCACATAGATTCCTGACGGCATGCCCTCTTCTTTCTGAATTCCACTTGTCACTGCTGTTCCTGACACACCGATATATGGTACACTTGCACCGTTCGCTAACAACTGGATAACCAACTTCAGATCTGAAATCGCATAAGCATTTGCGGTGCGTACTCCCCGGTCTTTCCAGATATCAGAAGAAATCATTCCGATCACTTCTCCATCCAGATTGAATAAAATACCCGTTCCTTCGGATGCACTGCTCATATCAGTCGCAATCACACTATACTCTCCGTCGCGTCCGATTTCTTTATAGTTTGACGAACTGACAATTCCGTATCCGCTTCCTCCGGCATAACCGAAAATATTTCCCAGTGCGAATATAACGTCACCCTGTTCTGTCAGATTCGAATTGCCAAGTGATGCTACACTTGAAGCACTCCATGTGGCATCTGAAAGGCTTTTTTTATCTACCGCAAATATTGCAAATCCACTATTTTTATCCTGCTTTTTCAAGCTTGCCTTATATTCTGATTTATCTGAAAATGTAACGCACCACTCTTTTGCATCTTCGCAGATCGAAGCATAGGACAAAATCAGTATCTCCGGTCCGTTATCTGCAACGATCACACCAGATACGCTCTCATCAATTCCGGTCGCTTCTGCATTCCAGTTCTCCTGTTCTGCTCCTTTCGTAACAGATACCACACTCTTCTTCGCTGTCAGTGCTTTCTCATATGCTTTGGACATCATCTGTACATAACTGATCTCCTGCTGATTCTGCGCGTCATTCTGCTCTGTCGTGTCGCCACCTTCTGCTAAATCTTCCTCTGATTGATTGTCCTCCTGGATTGTCACAACTTGTGTCTTTTCAGGAAATAAATGCTGTGCAAGCGGGCGCAATGTAAAGAATCCCAGGCATGCAAAGCCTCCTAAAACCAGTCCGCATATTGCAATCCGGATGAGCTGTTTCATTCCTTGCTGTCTGCTGATCTTCTTTGGTTTTATCGTCTCTTCGAGAAATGCAAAAGATTCCTTTTTCTCTGACTGTTCTAAATTTTTCCCGTCAGGACCCTCTTCCGGAACCTGACCATTACTTTTCTTTTCTGACATTGACATGAACCTCATTCGTGACTGTTCACTTCCGTGTCAACTACAAAATCAACCGACACGGACATTTCCATTACTTAGTATAACTGATTCATATAGATTGTTCAATATCTATAAAAGCCTTTTATTTAATGAAATAATAAGGTACAATAAGACTCGGAAATAGTTATTGTTCACATGTATTGTGAACAGCTACATGATTAAAAAATTAGTATTAAGTTGAAATGACAGAGGAAAATAAATGAATCAAAAAACATTATTTAAACTGGAATATGATAAGATCATTGCTCTTCTTGAAAAAGAAGCGACATCTTTCCGCGGAGGACAGCTCTGCCGTCGTTTGAAGCCAATGACCGACCTTCATAAGATCAACACTTATCAGGAACAGACTGCTGCCGCTTATACACGAATCGTGCAAAAAGGACGTATCTCGTTTGGTGACGCTGCACCGGTTGAAGAGTCCATGAAGCGTCTGGAGATTGGTGGCTCACTCAGCAGCACAGAACTTCTCCGTATTTCCCGCCTGCTTGTAAATGCAGCCAGGGTAAAGGCCTACGGAAGACATGATACACAAGAGGACGCTTGCGACTGCCTGGATGAATATTTTAACCTGCTTGAACCACTGACACCACTTTCAAATGAAATCGACCGCTGTATTATCGGCGAAGATGAATACAGTGATGATGCCAGTTCCACACTGAAGCAAATTCGTCGAAGCATTAATAACATCAATGACAAAGTACACGCCACTTTAACTACACTGGTCAACGGTTCCCTTCGCACTTATCTGCAGGATGCAATCATTACCATGCGTGGAGACCGCTATTGTGTACCTGTTAAAGCGGAATATCGCGGACAGGTACAGGGACTCATTCACGATCAGTCTTCAACAGGTTCTACTCTTTTTATTGAACCTATGGCAATCGTAAAACTGAACAATGACTTAAAAGAACTTTATGCAAAGGAACAGGAAGAGATTCAGGTGATTCTTGCGAATCTAAGTGAAGAAGCCGCACAATATATCGAGGAAATCCGTGTGGATTACCGTTCTCTGACGGATCTTGACTTCATTTTTGCACGAGGTGCTCTGGCAATGTCCATGCGCGCCAGCCGGCCGCTTCTGAATGAAGAGGGACGCATCCGTATCCGTGAGGGACGTCACCCACTGCTCGATCCGAAAAAAGTTGTTCCGATCACCGTGACACTTGGGGAAGACTTCACACTGCTGATCATCACCGGACCAAACACCGGTGGTAAAACTGTTTCTTTGAAAACGGTCGGCTTGTTCTGTCTGATGGGACAGTCCGGACTTCACATTCCTGCCGGAGACCGCAGTGAACTGGCTGTATTTCATCAGATTTATGCAGATATCGGAGATGAACAGAGTATTGAGCAGAGCCTTAGTACATTCTCTTCTCATATGACCAATATTGTCTCTTTCCTTAAGAAAGTAGATGAACGTTCGCTGGTTCTCTTTGATGAACTTGGAGCCGGTACAGATCCGACGGAAGGTGCCGCACTTGCAATTTCTATTCTGTCCCATCTTCACCAGAGAGGAATCCGTACAATGGCTACCACACACTACAGCGAGTTAAAAGTCTATGCACTTTCCACTCCGGGTGTGGAGAATGCCTGTTGTGAATTCGATGTAGAAAGTCTTCGTCCGACTTACCGTCTGCTGATCGGTATTCCTGGTAAAAGTAATGCATTTGCAATCTCCGGGAAATTAGGTCTGCCGGATTATATTATTGAAGATGCAAAGAAACGGCTCAGTGAACAGGACGTTTCCTTTGAAGATCTTCTTACTGATCTTGAGACAAGCAAACGGACGATTGAAAAGGAACAGGAAGAAATCGCACGATTAAAGAAAGAAGCGGAAGACCTGAAAGCCCAGGCGAAACAGCGCCAGGAGAAATTAGATGATCAGCGCGACCGCATTTTACGCGAGGCAAATGAAAAAGCAAACGCCATTCTGCGTGAAGCAAAAGAAATTGCAGACAAGACGATCAAGGATTTCCGTAAATTCGGCAAGGAAAACATTTCTGCTTCCGAGATGGAAAAGGAACGCGAGAAGCTGCGTAAGAAGATCAAAGATACAGCATCTGCGTCTGCAATGAAAGCACAGAAACCAAAGAAAGAGCATAAAGCATCTGACTTCAAGCTCGGAGAATCTGTCAAAGTTCTCAGCATGAACCTGACAGGAACCGTAAGCTCTCTACCTGATGCCAAAGGGAATCTTACCGTACGTATGGGAATCCTCAGTTCCCAGGTCAACATTTCTGATCTGGAGATTATCGAGGAAGTCTCTCCATATGCACCGAAGAAAATGAACCGTACTTCAAAAGGCAAAATCAAAATGGGAAAATCTCTTTCTGTCCGGCCTGAGATCAATCTGCTCGGACGTACTGTTGATGAAGCCGTTGCTGAGCTGGATAAATACCTGGATGACGCAATCCTCGCTCACCTGAATACTGTCCGTGTAGTTCACGGAAAGGGAACCGGAGCACTCAGAAAGGGAATTCATGAATATCTGCGTCGTCAGAAACATGTAAAATCCTATCACCTTGCCGAATTTGGTGAAGGTGACGCAGGTGTAACAATTGTAGAACTTGGCTAATTATTTTAAACAGTTACCAACTACCTTATCATGGTTAATGGGGGAAAAAGAATGTTTGGAAAACAGAAAATCCTAATCGTAGATGATGATGAGAATATCGCTGAACTGATTTCTCTTTATCTCACAAAAGAATGTTTTGATACAAAATTAGTATATGATGGAGAAGATGCGCTTGCAGCTTTTGACAGCTATCAACCAAATCTGATCCTTCTTGATCTGATGCTTCCGGGAATTGACGGGTATCAGGTTTGTCGTGAGATTCGTTCCAAAGCTGCCACACCGATCATCATGCTTTCTGCAAAAAGTGAAGTATTTGACAAAGTTCTCGGACTGGAACTCGGAGCGGATGATTATATCATGAAGCCATTTGACCCTAAGGAAATGGTTGCCCGCGTAAGAGCTGTTCTGAGAAGATATCAGGTTGGACAACAGAATGATACTTCTGTTGAAAAAACAAAATGTGCGGAGTTTGACGGATTGACGATCAATCTTACAAACTACTCTGTTGTGTGTGACGGACATCCTGTTGATATGCCGCCAAAAGAATTAGAACTCCTTTACTGTCTTGCTGCATCACCGAATCAGGTATTCACAAGAGAGCAGCTCTTAGACCGTATCTGGGGCTATGAATATATCGGAGACACTCGTACCGTTGATGTTCATATTAAACGTCTGCGCGAAAAGATTAAAGACCACCCTCACTGGAATATCAGTACTGTATGGGGAATTGGTTACAAATTTGAGACAAAATAGATTTAAATCATCGGTCCTGGATACTGTAAACAGCATCTGGTGGCCGATGAGTACTTAGGGAGAAATTATGAAAGCAGTTCTGCATTTAAAATTTATTGTACTTTATATTATTTTCGGGTTTTTATGTGTTTTCACAACAGCAACATTAACCACAGAACTGATCACCGAACGTCTGGAAAAAGATACTTCGCAGACATTATACAGAGAAGCAACCATGATTGCGGATAATTATCTGCCTTCCTATTTTTCAAACGAATCTTCCAGCTGGGCTGTTCATTCTCAGTTATCTGCTATGAAGACGTATCTTAATTCTTCTCTGTGGTTTGTTGAAAAAGATGGTACAATGATCACCTCTGCCAACCTGAAGGATACTACTGCGCCACAATCCGTCAATAATTTTGATCCGGCCGAAATCGGGAGCAACCAGTACATGATCGGAACCTACCATAATTATTTTCAGGAAGATATGATTACTGTAATGGCTCCTGTCACACAGGGATTTTATACAAAGGGATATCTGATCATTCACAGCCCGGTCTCTCTGATCAACGAAAGATGCCGCACGCTGATGGTTCCGGTTTATATTTCTCTTGGAGTTATTTTCCTGTTGTCCTTCATCTTCCTGCTCGGGTTCCATTTCTTCGTCCATCGACCATTGTTGCTGATCACAGAAGCTGCGAAGCAATATGCCATGGGCAATCTGGATTACGAGATTCCGGTAAACAGACATGATGAGATCGGATATTTATCCGCATCACTGAATTATATGGCTACACAACTGAAGGATTCTGATGATTATCAGAAAAAGATCGTAGCAAATGTATCCCACGATTTCCGTTCCCCGTTGACTTCAATTAGGGGGTATGTAGAAGCAATGGCAGACGGAACAATCCCACCAGAGCTTCATGAGAAATACTTAAATATCATTCTCTTCGAAACGGAACGACTGACTGACCTGACAACGGATCTTCTTACTTTGAACGAATTTGATACAAAAGAGCTCCTTCTCAATAAGACTTCCTTTGATATTCAGGAGATGATCAAACATACTGCCCAGTCTTTCGAGGGTGTCTGTACTCAGAAGCATATATCCATTAAGCTCTTTCTACTGTCTGAACAGATCAATGTAATGGCGGACCGACGCAAAATCCAACAGGTTCTTTATAATCTTCTGGATAATGCGATTAAATTCAGTGAGAATGACTCTTCTATTACAGTAGAAGTAACAACGAAAAATGATAAAATCTTTGTTTCCGTAAAGGATCATGGAATCGGAATCTCAAGAAAGGAAATCAATAAGATTTGGGAGCGTTTCTACAAATCAGATCTTTCCCGTGGAAAGGATAAGAAAGGAACCGGACTTGGACTTTCGATCGTAAAAGAAATCATACAGGCTCACGATGAACATATCAATGTGATCAGTACAGAAGGGGTTGGCACCGAATTTATTTTTTCTTTAAGCAAAGCTTAAAGGACAACGTGAATAAAATAAAAAACATCAGGATTTATACTTCATTCTGAAATTCAGAAATATAGAAGTAATAAAATCCTGATGTTTTTATTTTGACAAGCTCTTTTCCTTTATGAAATTGTTCGACTTATTTTCAACTTATTCGTAAAGGAACGGTGTTATCGTATCGTCATTCATATTGTCTGCTGTCACCCACACATATCCTGTGTTGACCTCAGCTTCATTTCCAATCTCAAGAACTGTACGTGCCGCTGCAACTACTGTCGCATATCCCATTCCAAAAGGATTCTGCACAATAAGTCCATCCACCTTTCCATCTTTCAATGCATTAACCTGCTCTTTTCCTGCATCAAACCCCACTAATGTAATATGTTTTTCTGCATCAAGCTGATCCATCGTCTTAATTGCAAGCTGGGTTACTGTCTCGTTCGTAGCAATACATCCTTTTAAATCAGGATGTTTCTCCATATAATATCGAATTGCATCTTCATCACTCATCTTTGCCGCGCCATCGTTGACCTGCTGCATCTTCTCGGACAATTCATTGTCCGCTTCCTGTGCTGTCTCATTCGCACTTTCGTCTGCTGATGAAGAATCCGCATTCGATGCTGCATCTGCAATTGTCTCGGAAGCATCACCTGTTCCTGTTGTCTCTTCCTTCTTTTCTCCTGCTTCTGCGGCTGCCAGTTCTTCTGGTGTTACCCCGACCTGTTCAGCTACAATCTGTTTCTTCAACATTTCCAGCTGATCCAGATAAATTGTCTCTGTAACAGTCACATTCGGATGATTTGCTGCAAGTTCATTTTTGATTCCTGCCTCACGCTCTTTCGCCGTATCTGATACTGTATCATGCACAAGCAACAGAATCTCCCCACTGTCACCAATCTTCTCACAGAAATTCTTTGTTCCTGTTGTTGCCGCTTCTACATTATTCGTTTTGCAAGTACTTTGGATATTCTGATAGCTGTTTCCTGAATCAAATGCTACGATCGGAATTCCATTCTCAATCGCAAGATCAAACTGGACGGAGCATGCGCTTGCATCTACACTGGAAATTGCGATCACATCCGGATAACGTGCAAGCTCTTCATCCAGAATATTCACCTGCTGATCGATATTATCATTCTCATCCGGTGCACTGTATAATACTTTCACCTTATCATTTCCGGAATAGCCAAGTGCTGTATTCAAGTCAGTTGCTGCCTGCTCTACCCCTGCCTTTACCTGATTCCAATATGGTGTTGAAGATCCCCTTCCGATTACAGAAATATAAGTTCCAGGTTCCAGATCCAAATTGTCTGCCGATGCATATACAGAAGATTTAATTGCATCCAGATTCGCCTGATATACCGGTGCTTCTGTCTTATCCCCTGTAAAAACCGGATCATCTGCCTTCTTTCCGCAGCCGGCTGCAAGTACCGTCATACAAAGTGCTGCCGCAATCGCTGCTCTTACATTTCGTTTCCGCATAACTTTCTCCTTCTTTTCATTTACACAATTTTATCTCTATGTTTTCTACTTTTTAACTCTCAATCCATTATGATACACGAATCCTTGAAAAATGGAAGAGATAATTTCTTAAAATCTCGTGAATTTTCGTTTTTTTACTAATTTAGTATAGAAATCTTCTATTTTCCACGTTCACAAGTTCTATAAAACTAACTTATGAATTACTCAAATAAATACATCAGGAACTCTTGTATATTTCCCCGTCTTGTATTAAAATGAGGATAACGAAAAGGGAAAAACCTATCGTAATCCAAAAAAGGAGGGTACATACAATGGCACACGTAATTAGTGATGAATGTGTAAGCTGTGGTACTTGCGAAGGCGAATGTCCAGTAGGCGCTATTTCTGAAGGAGATGGCAAATATGAGATCGATGCTGATGCTTGTGTAGATTGCGGAGCTTGTGAGGCTGCTTGTCCTACAGGCGCTATCTCTGAAGCATAATTTATAAGCGCTAAGTGATCACAAAACGCAGAAGTCCTGCCCGTCTGATTGATTCAGATGCGGCAGGATTTCTTTTTTTACAACTTTTTCTCTTGTATTCCATACCTTTCTTCAATTACCATTTTTTGCCATAATTTGACGAACGATTAGCACTTCTTTCATAATTTCTCTATGCTATAATAAATGTAGCGAAATCAGAACAGTAATCGCAATGATTCTAACAGGAGGATAGAAAATCAATGGGTGAAGTCAGATTTATGATCTCTGAAGCCGCCAAGAAAGTTCAGGTAGAATCCCATGTCTTAAGGTACTGGGAAGAGGAACTTCATATTCCGATCGGCCGCACAGAGATGGGACATCGATATTATACCCAGGATGATATCCAGCTCTTTTGCTGTATTAAAAAACTTAAGAATGAAGGGGTTCTGCTTCGCGATCTGAAGCCATTGATCCCAGAATTGAAATCTACACGTCAGATAATGAGACACACTGAAAACAAGGATAAGAATGCCATTGCCAAAACACCTGCACCTGATCTGGCATCTGAGTGCAAACCGGCCACCACCGCTGCTCCGGTCGAAGTCATCACAGAAACCCAGCTGGAACATGTACGTTCACTCATCGGAGAAGTGCTGACTGAAGTCGTTACTGAAAATAACAAAGCATTAGAAAAAGAAATCAGCACTCAGGTCACCGCAGATGTCATACGTGAGATGGATTTTCTTTTCCAGGCGAAAGAACGGCAGGAAGAAGAACATTTCCGTAAACTGGACAGCCTGATTCGCCAGCAACAGGCAACCCGAAGAGAAAGTGTGAAGAATAGTCCGGTACTGAGATTCAAAAAGAGATTTACATAGCATTTCTGCGATTTCTAATTGCACACTGCACATACCGGTAGATTTATTGGATTTGTATATCGAAAAAAGACAGGCGCTCTCCAACAAGTGCCTGTCCTTTTCTTTTTTATATCTCCTGATCCTGCTGACGCAGCTCGTTTCCAAAACGAGTGTACTGTGGCATCCACGCAAGACGCACTGTACCGATCGGGCCGTTTCTTTGTTTTGCGATAATAATTTCTGCAATGTTCTTATCTTCCGTGTCAGGATTATAATAATCATCACGATAGATAAACATACAGACATCGGCATCCTGCTCGATTGCTCCGGACTCTCGGAGGTCTGAAAGCATCGGACGCTTATCTGTTCTCTGCTCAACCGCACGGCTCAGCTGTGACAGTGCAAGCACCGGCACATTCAATTCTCTGGCAAGACCTTTCAAAGAACGTGAGATCTCAGAAATCTCCTGCTGACGGCTCTCATTCTTTCTTGAATTGCTTCCGCTCATCAACTGTAAGTAGTCGATAATGATCAGGTCAAGTCCCATCTCCAGCTTGTATTTTCTACACTTTGAGCGCATCTCTGAAATCGTAATACCTGACGTATCATCAATGATCATTCTTGATGATCCTATTGTTCCGGCTCCTTCGATCAACTTCTCCCAATCCGTATCTGACAGATTACCGGTTCTTAGTATCTGTGCATCCACATGAGACTCCAATGAGAACAGACGGTTTACCAACTGCTCTTTGGACATCTCAAGACTGAAGATTGCTACTGCTTTATTCTGACGAAATGCCACATGCTGTGCGATATTCAATACAAACGCGGTCTTACCCATAGAAGGACGGGCTGCGATCAGTACAAGGTCTGAGCGTTGCAGACCGGACAACTTATAATCAAGATCAATGAATCCTGTCGGAATTCCTGTTACTGTTCCTTTTGTCTTAGACGCACGCTCGATTACATCCAATGCATTGAGTACAACCTGCTTGATCGGTACATACTCTTCTGAATTCCCAGTCTCTGCAAGTGCAAAAACCTGCTTCTGTGCATCTTCCAGAATCTCCTCTAATGGCTGATTCTGCAGATAACAGGCATTTGCCGTCTCTTCATTTACTTTGATCAGGCGACGCATGATTGATTTTTCACGTACAATTTCAGCATAGCTCTTGATATTCGCAGAAGTCTGTGTTCCCATCAGCAAATCTCTTGCAAACTCCATGCTACTGATCTCTGGCGGGACATCCTTTTCTTTCAGATATTCCTGCAAGGTGATCAGATCGACCGGTTTTCCCGCATGAAACAGTTCCACCATAGAATTAAACAAGATTCCATATGCTGTCTGATAAAAATCATCCCCTGATAATATCTCGGAGGCCACCGTGATGGCCTCCTTGTTCATCAGCATCGCACCGAGCACTGCCTGCTCTGCCTCCGCACTATGCGGAGGAATTCGTTTCATTGCTGCTTCCATATCCATAAAGATTTCGTCTCCTTATGCTTCTTCCTGTACAACTACTTTCAGTTCTGCTGTAACCTGTGGATGAAGCTTTACAGACACGTTGTGTGTTCCGAGTGTCTTGATTGCTTCTTTTAACTGGATCTTCTTTTTATCAACATCAAGATTCAACTGTGCTTTTACTTCCTCTGCAATCTCTTTGCTTGATACAGAACCGAAAGTTCTTCCGCCTTCTCCAACTTTGATGTGTGTTACAATTTTAGCTTCTGCGATCTTAGCTGCAAGTTCTTTCGCTGCCTCCAGGTTCTCCTCCGCAACTTTTTTCTCGTTATTCTTCTGAAGCTTCAGATCATTCAGATTCTTTCCTGTTGCTTCCAATCCAAGCTTCTTTGGAAGGATAAAGTTTCTTGCATATCCATCATTTACGTTTACGATCTCTCCTTTTTTTCCAAGAGATTTTACATCCTGTAATAAAATAACTTTCATTGTCAAATATCTCCTTCTTCTATCATTTTATCAATGGTCTCTTTCAATGCGCTGACTGCTTCATGCATATTCGTGTGGTCAAACTGTGCTCCCGCAGAATTAATATGACCGCCTCCACCGAGCTTCTCCGCGATAATCTGAACATTCACTTCATCGATGGAACGCGCACTCATATAAATCTTATTTTCATATTCTGTCAATACAAAAGATGCCTTTATTCCGCTAATATCCAGCAATTCATTCGCCGCTTGTGCTGCAAGCACTGTAGGACTGTCAATATCGCTTGGACATACTGCAATCGCATACTCCTTACGATAAACTTCTGCATTGCGGACTGCCTCAGCCTTTGCCTGATAAGATGCCATATCATCACGGAACATCTTACGTACTCGTGTAATATCTGCACCACATCTTCTCAAAAATGCTGCTGCTTCAAAGGTTCTCACACCTGTACGGTTCATAAAGTTTCTCGTATCGATCATAATTCCGGCATACATGCACTCTGCTTCAAGTGCCGGGAATTTGATGTCATCTACCATATACTGTAGAACTTCTGCGATCATCTCGCAAGTGGAAGAAGAATACGGCTCCACATAAGAAAGTACCGCGTTCTCAATAATATTACTACTCTGCCTGTGATGATCCAGCACTGCAATCATCTTTGATTTCTTCAAGAGTTCCGGACACTCTGTCATCTGTGGCTTGTTCGTATCTACTACAATGACCATTGCATTGTCATCCACATAATCCAATGCCTGTTCTGACGTAATAAAAATATCATCCTCATATGCAGGGCTCTCTAGAATCTCATCATACAACGGACGAACAGATCCTGTAACTTCATTGATCACAATATGTGCCTTTTTCTCCAGACTTACTGCTGCACGGTAAATACCCATACATGCACCAAAAGAATCCGGATCAGCAATCTTATGACCCATAACAATAACTTTGTCTCTGGTCACAATAAACTCTCGAAGTGCCTCAGCCTTAACACGCGCCTTCACTCGTGTATTCTTCGCTGTCTGCTCCTTCTTACCACCAAAATAAGTTATTCCGTTACAATCCTTAATAACTGCCTGATCTCCGCCTCTGGCAAGTGCAAGATCGATTGCCACACGCGCATACTGGTAGCTCAACGCATACGTTGCCGTATTCAATCCCAAACCAATACTCAGTGTTGCTGATCTTGAATTACCGATATTAACCTGTTTTACCTCTTCCAGAAGAGAAAACTTGTCTTCTTTCAGCTTTTTATAAGCATCCTTTCGAAGTACGATAAAGTATTTATCCTTCTCCAGTTTCTTTACGATACCATCTACATCTCCGATATACTTATTGATCTTACGGTCGATCAATGCCACAAGAAGGGATTGTCTGACTTCCTCAACACTCTCCATAACTTCATCATAGTTATCAATATAAATCAATCCGGCAATCATTCGCTGATCTTCGTTCTCTCGGATGTAGGCATTCAGTTCTGTTACATCTCTTAAAGAAACTGCAACAAAATATTCCTGCTCTTCCGGAATCTGAAGCAACTCTTCTTTCTCACTGAATCCCTCCAATGATACTTTTCGAAGCTCTGCCTGATAACTTCTTTCACGATAAGTTACTTCCAATTCTACATGATCCACATCATTTTTTGGAAACACACCCGGATGTAATTCTGGAATCATACGGTTCAGATAACGTTCTTTTCTCTGACCCTCTGTCAGATTCAAAAAGCAATCATTCTTCCACAGAATCCTCCCATCCTCCAGCGCAATCGCATAGGGAATTGCCAGTTCTTTGAGTAACCGGTTTTCAATACCTTTATACTGTACTGAAAACTGGATCAGATCTGCCAGGATCAAAGATCTGTTATAGAAATACAGCGAAAAAGCGATTCCTACATATATAATTATGATCACTGACATCAAAAGTCCGGCTTTCTTGTCCACCATGTACATCCATACATCCATGCCAATCAAGAGAAGTGTCATGATCAGCGGCCATCGCATGTACATTCTGAGCTGTCCCTTCAGCTGCATTTTATTCCTTTTCATAACTAATACCTCACCTGGGACTACTATCAATCACCATCATCTGTGACTAATTACAATATAGCTAATCTATTATAGCATCTTTTCCCCTAAGATGCTATAGGTTGTATTATGCAAAAAAACACGCAAAAATGAATTAGAAAAAGCAAAAAGATCGAATTTCTGAATTTCTCCAAAAATTCGATCTTGCTATTAGCTAATTATCTCAATTAGTCCTGAACGTAAGGCATAAGCCTTTTCGCCTTATATTCTCTGTACTGTTTTCTATTAAGTTTTTATCTACACCATTTTTACACCACACTAAGAAATGAAACCTTTCTCAAAGCACTTATATCTATCTCTGGTTTATCATGATTATAATAAGCTGTCATCTCTTTATCGCTATGTCCCACATATGGTTGTATAGTTTCGTATGGTACACCATTCATTTTACACCGTGTAACAAATGTATGCCGAAAGCAATGAGGCGAAAATGGTTTTAAAATAAACGGTTCTCGATTTTCAAATTTAGCAAGTTCCTCTTCCTGTAAATTAGCTTTCAATATCACAGATTTTATCGTTCTATTTACATCTCCATAGCGAATTGGTATTCCCTGTTGTGTAGTAAAAACCATATCATCAAATGGTGATTGAACATTCCATTGAGATGCATGAAGCATTCGATTTCTCAACTGTTTCTTGCGTACTCTTCTTAATATTGCTTCTGTCTCTGGTAACAAAGGAATTTCCCTATTACTTGTTTCCGTCTTTGGGGTTGTAAAAAAGAAATGACAAGGCTCATCTTCCTTTACTTTTGCATAATGCAGTGTACGTTGTATGTGCATTGTTTTCTTCTCAAAATCTATATCACTCCATTTTAATCCTAACACTTCTCCGATTCTACCACCAAACGACAAACATGCACAAAAAATATCATAATGCGAATATTCCTTTGCTACTTCCAAAAACATTTCCTGTTCTTGTCCTGTCAAAAATCTAGCTTCGTACGTAACCTTTTTCGGCATCACTACCGCATCACACGGATTTATTAACATATATCCATTTCCCATTGCTTTTTTGAACATCTCATTCAATAAGGATTTCAACAATCGAATTGTGCCATATGTAAATCCCTTTTCATCTAATTCATTAATAAGCTGTTGTATATGAATTGCTTTTATTTCTTGTAACTTCATCATACCAACTATATTTTTCTTACACGGTGAAAAAGTCTGGCGGATTCTATATACTGTAGTTTCTTTCACTTTACCTTCCTTATACAATTTAAGATATTCTCCAAACCATTCTGAAAGTGTTATGTTTTCTCCCGACAAAAGTATTCCTTGTTCAGATTCATATCTTGCCTTCTCCAATTTACGGCGTAATAATTTCAAATCCCTTCCATAAAAAGTATGACGCTTTTTGTAGCGGTCTACATAACGAGCCATATAATTTCCATCTGCTCTCTGTGATATTCCTTTTCCTAATTCTTTCCCTTTTAAATCCTTTCCCATAATTATCTACCATCCTTTCTTTCAAAAAAGAATGGAGTAAAAGCATGATTGCATTGTATCACGTTTTTACTCCATTTTCTAGTTAAATACCCGAAATACTGTCTATATATTTATCCAGTAATTTTCGATTAGCATATAATCTATTTCCTTTTCTAACAACATATGGACACTTCGGATGATTCAATTCATCTCTCACAGAATTTTCGCCCCACCCTGTATATGCCATCATCTCTGGAACATTCAAAAGTGCTTTTTCACACAGTTTTATTTTCTCCATATAGACACAATCACTCTTCCTTCCAACAGTTATCATCAAAATAATATGCCTTAAAGAAAGTATTAAAATTTGTCACAAAAAATCCAATATCCTTCTGCGAAATCAGCTCAGATGCATCTGTATTATCAATAATAATTTTAGACAACACCGAATCTGCTCTTCCACAAACTTTATACCCTAAATTTCCTTTTATTTTACCATCCAGAACATCTGCATCTGGTCTTTGTGATGATAGAATCAAATGAATACCAAAAGCTCTTCCAAGAGAGGCTATTTTCTCCATTTGCAACTCTATTTTACTGTTCAATTGTTTCTTTTCTTTGTCTTTTTCCTTTTTAGTAAGTACCTGTGCAAATTCATCACACGCAATTACAATTCTCCTAATTTTTGTTTTAGCCGTCTGATTATATTCTTTTATATTTGTAGCACCAGTTTCAATAAAAAGGCTTTGCCTTTCCTTCATAACATCTTCTATTTCCAATAGTTTTTGAAGAAATTCTTGCTCTTCTACAATAATCGTCGATTTTTCACGCCATTTCCCTGTATAGTCAATTCCACCTTTGAAATCGCCAACTATTACATCCGCGTCTTTTTGTATACATTGATATAGAATCAGTTTTAAAAGACTACTCTTCCCAGAGCCCGTTCCTCCTCCAACCAAAATATGAGGTGTGGAATCCAAATCAATACATTCATCGTCAAAATAACTTACTCCCAATTTCAAAACAAAATCTTTCCCCTCCAACAATGTATCCTTCCATACCAACTTTTTATCGAGTCCACTTTCTGTTGGAATTCCTTTCACAACCACATGACGCACATCTCTCCCTGTTTCTATGGAAATAATCTTTACCCCCAAAACAACTTCTATCAATCCCTTTTGTTTTTCATATTCATCCTGTGACATTCCGCATGAGTAGAACTCAAAAATAAATCCATGTTTTTCTCTCTTTTTAGAAAGCACCATAGGTGGCTTGCCCCTTTTATCAATAAATTTATTTTCTATGAAATTTTTTTCTATTTTTTGGCACTCTTTATTGCTACCTCCCCAATACATTAAAATAGCCAGCGTTCCTATTATTGATATCTCAAATAAGCATGTATGAAAAATCCATTTATACATCTGTGGAAACGTATAATTATCAAATTTTCCCACATACTCTACTCCTATCAACCAAATCAAACATATAACTATCACATATACTACTGGAAATATGATTTTCCATTTTCTCTTTTTAATTTCATCAATACCTACTACTATTCTCCTATTGATTCTCATTTTTCACATCCTCTCTGAATGGATTCTCAGCTTCAGAAATTTTACAAAATCCATCCTTTGCTAAAGCTCGCCATTTCAATTCTTCACAATTCACATATTGTTTCCCCTCTAATTCAAATGACTTATATTCTCCATCGTCTTTATAATGATAAATATACTTATTTATCCTTCTTAATAACTGCTGTATCGTATCTCTTCCTCGATCTTCATCATTTACCACGCCTTTATATATTTCTTCTGGTGGATAAATTGATGTAATGTGAACTTCCTTCCAAAGTGCATAACAGTTTGAATATCTGCAATGAATTTGTGTACGATATCCTTGCATTATCAATAATAACAATTCATACGGCAAAGAGCTTCTTTTAAGCTCATCTATAAACAATATCTCTTCTCCACAATATCCATCAAATCCTCCTACGCCCTTATTTGCATAATCCGAAAAAAAATATACATTGTCATCCCCGTAGGAACTGCACAATTCTATATAGGAATAACTTTTTCCCATACCGCTTTCACCCAAATGCCAAACTACTTTGACTTCTCTATATGGTGGGGTTTCTCTATAACGTTTTGCAAAAAAGGCTTTTCTAACCAATGTTTCCTCTTTTCTTAAGCGTATATCTTCTGCCATAATCTGGTTTGGTGTCATTCCTTCTTCTACAAGTTCTTCTATTTTGTTCAAAGTCTCATTCATATTAGAAAGAGCAAATCTCTTGTTCCCTTCAACATTTCCATATGAAGTGAAACAAATTACTCGTTCTCCCTTTTCATCAAAAGGGGGGAGCTTCTTGATATATGCCAATACCTGTTTTCTACTTCCTTTTGTTTCTTCCAGATGAGCCTTCGGGTATGCCTTTTTGACCGCTGAAAATCTCATACTCCCAGACCCCTCTAAAACCATATGCACGTGTGGCATCCCTTCTTTAGATATGCAATACGCCCAATGACCTTTTTTTAAAGGATTATTACCAATCCACTCTTGTTTCATTTTTTCTACAATTTCTTCTGGAGAACCTTCATAAATTTTCTCTGGATATGGAAGAACTGCAAACCAAGAACGGCTAACTGTATCTGCCATAAAACTCCTTTCCTTTGTAACAAACTCATTTATTGTTACATCCGCAAACTCTTGCCATATCACGTTTGTAACAGTAACGCTCCAATGGTAATACTGGCATTGGAGCGTGCATTCTGGCTCTTACAAGCCAAAATGCACACCGCAAAATTTACTTACCTATAATTTCGATATCGTTACAAACAATAGAAAGTTGATTACGGAATTCACCATACACTGTACAAATCGGACTAACAGGCTTCACCTCTGCACCCATAGGCACATCTATTTCCTTTGCCACTTTAAAAACCAATTTTTCGTAAATATTGGAGACCTCCTCTCCATCCTCGCACCCATAATCTGTTTTATCTGTGATGATAACCACTTCTATTTTAGTTCCCAGTTGATTCTTTGTTTTATAATCAATCCAAGCCTGTTTGTTGACCATTTTAAAACGCTTGCCCTCAAAAAATCCCTCATAATCAAAATACAAAAATCTGCTTAACTTCTTCAATGCCATAATTTTACAATTCCTTTCTGCCATTTTTAAATTTCATTTTAAAATATAATTTCTTTATAGATGAGGATAATCCCCCCTCTATTCATCTACCTTCAGTGGTTTCTTCAATTCTTCCGAAAACTCTTCCAGATAATTTTCTAGAAATTCTTTCATGAACTCCACTATCTGTTTACGCATTTCAGGATTCACAACCATACCATCTGAGATTTTTCCTTCAGACGCAAATATCATTGTTGTACTACATCCCAAACGTCCAAAATCTTTTCCAAGCTCTGCTCCATAATGTAGCATCAACCCTTCAACCTTTTGCTTTTGTGGATTAATGAGTTCAATCGAAATCAATTCCATTTCACTATCTTCATTCAAACTTGTTCATCTCCTTTTAATTATTTAAGGTTGCGCGCCTCCCTTACAAGTGATATTATATCTCTATAAAAGGTGACTGTGAACTGTCTTATTATTTCAATTTTAGCCAATTTTAGCCCATACCTTTTTAAGAAAGGAGCTCTATATGAAAACTGAATTTGTATTTGAAAACACTATTGAATTCTTTTTTGACAAATGCTCTTCACGAGTAAAGAATAAGATCAAACAAAGAAATATTCCTTTAAAAGCCATCTATCCATCTGACGAAAAGCTAATTAGCCATATTCAAAATAATAAACGTTATGCCAATACTAATCGTTATCTTTTAACCGACACCGTAATAGGTGATTGTGGCAAACACAAAGATACTAACATAAAAACAGGGTTAGTTCCTGTACTTTTTGACAAGAATACTCAAGCTTTACTCTGGGGAACTGACGAAGAAATCATTCAAAATTTACCGACTATCTTTTATCGTATTATAAAAGATTTATCTGAAATGCCTCAAAAATATGATATTGATCTCGACCTTATTTTAAGTGATTATGCCCCATATGCCTTTAACTGGACATACTACCAATTATTAAGTAAAAACAACGTTGCTCCTACAGACTACTCGTATGGTGTAATTCCTGCAAATATTTTATTTGACCTTCCTTGTTCACGAAAAAAAGCAACCATCTTTTTATATCAAAAATGCAAAGAGAACTTTAAAGAAAAATTTTTGGAATTCGCCGATAAAACCAAAAGTTATTTAAAAATAGATAAGGTATTCGAAAAAGACTTTATTGTTGCTGAATTTATTCCTTTGTTGAAAAACTATATTCCAATGGAAGATTCCATTGGTTTAAGAGTTCGGCACTTAATTATGACGGATATTTCAAAAAGTTCCAACTTAATCGCTCAACAGTCTACTCCAAATGCATATACCGAACTCAACCGCACGTTAGTTCATCTGTCTTCCCAATACGTTTGTGACCTTATAAAATTGCAAGAAAAATACTTATCCCTTTTTGCAGAAAAATATTCTCGTTAATATAAAAACGGAAATGAGTTTACTTTATTTCAAACTCATTTCCATTTTATTTTTTTCGCATTGAATATTATCAGCCATAACTCCGCAGTTCTAAAACACGCCGTCACTTCTTTTTGTTCTGTAATGTCGTATCTATTTACGAATCACTCATATCAATAATCAAATCAAAAATCTTTAATTTTATATTATACTTCTCCTTAAATATGATTAAATGCACTAAAATAATCACAATTAATAGTATCAAATACATCAGTATCGAGCCTAAAAACAAACCGATTCTGTTTCCTCCGACACTGTTTTTTTCAGAGGCAAAATGTAGGTTGTTGCAAAATATCGCGTATGTAGTTTGTTGCAAACAGTTCTTGGGGGCTACTCCCCCAAACCCCTGTAAAAGCAACGGATGCGGCAAATTAAGACCTACATTCACCCCATCCGTTGCTTCTGCAATCACCTACAAATGCGGTCTGCAACTTTCTACATTTTACTTTTGCAATAAACACTCCGACACGCATTACACATCTTTTATCTATTATCACTCATGCTAATAATCCAATCAAAAATTTTCAATCCCATTTTTGGTTTCTCCCTAAATATAATTAACTTTACCAATACAAACACTACCAATAACATTAAATATATCCCTATTGAACCAAAAAAACATCCAGTTATCCCAAACATTCCAGACAACAACTTTTGAATTATATTTTCTCCGACAAATATATTCGATTTATTTTCAACCAATAACCATATAAAAATAGGCAACGGCTTAATAATAACATCCACAACTGCATTAAGCAATTCGTATAAAATTGTACTTTTTCTCTGCAAGCGCAACAAACTATTAGCAACAATTACAATTTTCCTCTTTATCCAATTCCCTTTTTGTATCTCTGCCCAATAGTATCTATTTATTTCGTCATAAAGCACCTTAAAATCGTTTTCATATTCTTCATACCGATATTTATTGTGCTTCCTTGCATTATATTCTTCTACACTCGGATATTTTTTTCGGTTCAATCTATAATATTTTAAGACGATTACATCCTTTAGAAAACATTGACGCTCTCTCTCTCCAATACTTCCACTTAGAACTCTATGTATAAAAAGCCCCATAGCCTCTAAATCGCAACACATTCCGTTATCGCAGATTATTCCACCTTTTATGTAGTAAGACTTTTTAGTTTTATCATATATAACATAAATCCCAAAATAATTATATATTTCTGTACTCCCGTTAATCTCAATATCTTTTTCTTTTTGCAAGTACTCTTGTAATGTTATTCCCTGTTCTAATAATTCTATGTTTTTTTTCAATAATACATCATCATTTGTATAACGCTCAACCATAGCATCTCCCCTATCCCAAATATTTCCTAGATAATTCTAAAGAATAATTTTTGTATTTAATATAAGCTTCGTATAATTTATTTTTTTCTATTAATTCACAACATGGTACAACCAATTCATCATACATTTTTTCAAATATATCATTACTTTCCTTTAAGTCTTCTATTTTTTCTACAATAAGCGGGGCAATCTCATAATACATCTCAATATCTTTAGGATAATTTTCTTTTACATATGAATCACGGAATTTTCTCAAAACCTCAAGTTCGTAACAATCATCTGAAAACTCCTCTCCTTTTGCCCCCATACATGCTGATGTCAAATAGCACCCACCACTATTTCTTTTCCCCGTTGCATCTTTATATAATGGGCAACTATGATAATCATCTGACAATACATTTGCACCACAATAGTTGGCATAACGTTTCTGTATCGGTGCTCCATCTCCATCACCACTTGCTTGGCATTTATTACCACTCCACATAGATTCCTTAAAAAATGGACATTTCCCCATAATAATCTCTCCTTTTCCAAAACTTCATCTTTAGAAGTATTTTATTAAATTCATTTTCTTTGTTTAAAATTTGCGGTAGCTGACGGTCAACAATGCGATGTTAACAGTCGAGTATAATAAAGAAATCGTGGAGTCAATAGTAAGGGCTAAAGCCGACACTATGTGTCCTATTGACTCCACACTTCCTTTATTATCAAAGATAATCTATCAGACCTATGAGAAGGTCTGATACACAGGACAACTAATTTTCAGTAACCGTTTATGACCACTGCACAACCATTGAGTGTCGCTATTTACAAAAAAGTAATTGCTATGGTCGTTTACTTGATACTGGCAAAAACAAACATCCCACAATTTACAATTGTCTTTAATTTTATTCTAACGTTGAAATTTTATTATCCTGATTATCATAAATCTCAAATTTAACAAAATTTCCATCTTTTATTTTCTTTATAAATTTATCATTTAACGCATAATCATAAATTGTTGTGCTACCTATTTCCGCTTTATTTTTACCATCAAGAGATATCTTATATCCCATATCATATGAATCTAAAACATCATCTTCCGAATATATAACAGATGACCAAAAAAATTTATCATTTAAAATGTTATTGTAATCATCAATATATTCTTTTTTATTCTCAAAAGTATAAATACTTTCTACTTTTGAACCATCATTTTTTACTCTACATAATTCTTTAACACCAGTACTATCGTAAAAAGGCTTATAAAAATAAAGCCAATTATTTTTTAACATAATAGGTGATATCTCACTTACCATTGATAAGTCTTTCGGTGCATAGATTAATGTATTATCCGTTCCATCTTTTTTTATTCTATAAATACCATTGTCATTATCACTACCATAACCTTTAAACCTATAATAAATATAATCTTCGTCTACATTTATTTGTGTAGGAGCCCAACCACTTACAAGTTGCTCTTGTTCTGTGCCATCTATTTTAACCTTATACATGCCATCATCTATCTCATAAAAATAAATCCAATCATCAATCACTAATAACCCCTCACCTATAGGACTCACAAAACAATATTCCGTTCCATCTGTTTTAATTTTTCTTATACCATCTTTAGTAGAAAAATAAAGCCAATCTCCAACTACATTTATATAATTCCCACATTCTAACGTTACTTGTTCTCTTTCTGTGCCATCTTCTTTAGATTTATATATACCTTTACCATTATTATAATAATACCACCCGTCTTGGAATGCTATTTCTCCACCCTTTATAATGTTTACACTTGAATTTCCATATTTATTTATTTTACCTCGATTTGCATGTAAAGAGCTCTTTTCTTCATTACTATCTTTACAAGCAACCATAGTAGCAAAAACTGATAGCACCATAATTGTCAAACATAGTATTTTTTTTAATGTTTTCATATTTTCTTTCATTCAATTATTCCTCTCTTTCCCAAAACCTCTTTAATATGTCAATTATTGCTTTTCTAGAGTTACATACATAATTAGTAAATGTTTTTTTCTCATTTCTTTTCTTCTCCCTAATAAATAATATATAACTATATTATCTCATTACGGTTTATTTTGCAATACAGTATGCAATGCTTTTTGCAGTGCATATTTATATCCAATTATGCAATATCATATACTTAACAGGAGGTATTAGATATGACATTTCAGCTCAAACCCAATCGAAAAGAAACAGAGAACAAAACTATTCGTTTTCCTATACCATTAATCGAAAAAATTGATAACACTATTTTAAATCAAGATGTTACATTTTCCAGTTTCGTTATACAGGCATGTGAATATGCCTTAGAAAATATGCAAACAGATTCTAACAATACAACGCAATAAATGAGCATAATAAAAACTACTGGCTTTTATTCCAGTAGTTTTTTGCTTTACTCCACTCTTCCTTATTTCATTTACACCATTTCAAATCTTTACACCACTTCTCACACCATTTCCGTAAGAAAGCATAATATTTAGTAAGAACTTATAAGAACCCGTCATATACAAAAAAGCCCTTAAATACTGATGATTTCAGTACTTAAAGGCTTATTTACTTTATTTGCTTTTACGCTCTAAAAATTAGTCCTGAACGTAAGGCATAAGAGAAATGTGTCTAGCTCTCTTGATTGCTACTGTAAGAGCTCTCTGATGCTTAGCACAGTTTCCTGTAATTCTTCTAGGAAGAATTTTTCCTCTTTCAGAAACATATTTTTTTAATTTTGCAACGTCCTTGTAATCGATTTCGTTGTTCTCTTTACCACAGAACACGCAAACTTTTTTTCTTCTACGAGCTGGGCCTCTTCTTTTGAATCCACCCTCTGGTCTGCTTCCTTTTTCGTAAGCCATGATGGTTATCTCCTTTCCGACTTAGTTAAACGGTAACTCCTCATCGATACCATCCGGGATATTCATGAAGCCATCACCTGCATCTGCGCTAGGTGCCGGACTCGGTGCAGACTGACGCTGGAAACTTGCTCTGTTAGCTTCTGCCTCGGCTCTGCTCTCTGCAAACTCCTGCTCTTCCACGATCACTTCTGTTGTGTATACTTTCACACCATCTTTGTTCGTGTAGCTTCCTGTCTGGATACGTCCGGAAATAGAGACACGCATTCCCTGATGGAAATACTTCTCAGCAAACTCTGCGGAACGTCCGAATATAACACACGGAATAAAATCCGCTGTCGGCTCACCGTCTCTTCTGAATCTGCGATCTACAGCAAGTGTATATCTTGCAACCGCTGTAGCATTGTCTCCCTGTGAATATCTCACCTGCGGATCTGCTGTCAATCTCCCCATTAAAACTGTTTTATTCATCTATGTAGTCCTCCTTATTTAAGTAAATAAATAATCATGTTTACGATACTTAAGATTATTGCGAGCAAGAATCCTAAAAACGGAATTAAAAATCCTTTATTCTCAGTGTCTTTATACATGTAAAAATCAAAAGTCGCTCCCATAGCGTAAAAAATTATTAATAATATTTTGTAAATCATTGCTCCTCCTAGAATGGCGTAAGCCTAAACTCTTTCTCTGCACGCTTTTCGGCAATCCAAACATTCACATCTGAGTCAACCACACTTCGTATCTCGTCTTTGAACCGCTGCGGATTGCCGTTTCCTGCACTTAAGTGTATCAAGCCTATACTTCTTAGACTTTTACTGTTTATGCTCTGTATGAGCCTTTTACACGTTTGTAATTCCATATGCCCAGTAAGCACATGGGAGAATTTAGCCCCATCTTCTTCTCGGCTGATATAGTCCTCTGAGTAGTTGCACTCAATCAGTCCATAGTTGATTTCCATTTTTGAGAAATCGTACGGACAATACTCAGCATCCGTAATGAAAAGGATTCTTCCGTCAGGTGAATCAATCAACCATCCGTCACACTCCGTCTCTCCATGCGGAACATGGAACGGTATCACCGAAAATGAGCCTATCTGATGACGCTTCATACGCTGTAATCCTACAGTCTTTTCTCCTATTACTGTTTCAATGTCCGTCTCCACTTCATCGGACGTGTAAACCTTGATACCATACTGCATATACTGCTTGATATACCCAACATGGTCTTTATGAACGTGACTTACCATGCATCCGCTCACTTTGGAAGTCTGATAGTCAATCGCTTTCAGCATATCTTTTGCAGAAACCCCACATTCCAGGAGAAGAATATCTTCCCCCGAAATCAGAGCATAGCCATTACCAGAAGAGCCGGAGCCGACTACTTTTACGATCATATATCTACTCCTTTGCAAATTCCGGCATCTCAACTTCAACCGCTTCACTCTCTACCACTACAGATTCATCTTCCACGGTAAATTCCTGTGAATTTTCATTTTCTGCGATTTCTTCCTGCGCCGTCTTATATGTTTCATCCAACTGCAATAAGGAACTGGATGCCATGCTATTAAGATTCTTCGGAAATTTCTTGATAGCATTGTTACGCATCTTTCGTACAATCATAGCTTCCGGTGTATCAAGCCACGCTGCACTGATATATGACTTTGCAGCTTCACACCGCAAGATATCTTCCAAAGTTTCGCACTCACGGATGGCTGATAAAACTTCCTCTTTCCTTGCCCTGATCTGTTCTTTCTGTTTTGGAGTAGCTTTATAGCGATTCTCACAAATTCCAAACGTTTCATTCAGCAGATTATTCCTGATATGAGCGATCAGGTTCGTTCTCACCGGCTCTCTTTCTGCAATCAGATAATCAATCGTTCCATCTTTCAGCTTTACCGGATAAACAACCCTTACCGTCTTGTCTGACAGTCCTTTAGGAGTCCACTCCGCAGGCTCAATCTCAATTCCACGTCTGCGAGGATATGTAAAATCATCTCCTTCTTTTACGAGCCAAACCGGGTATACGGTGTCAATGTTATTTCCGAACTGCCGGAGCAAACTGTCATTTCCGTCTCCCTCAATCCCCATTTCAACAACCTTGCACCACTGACCGCCAATCTGCTTGTTTCTGAGCTGGAAATACACTTCTCTCGGCATTGCACTGGCGTTTAGCTTAAGACTCGCACACTGAGCCACGACCTCTCTCAGATTGGAAGTGTTGAGATTCCCCATATCTGCTTTATCATCATTTTGCACTAACTGGAAGATAGCTCCCATAGCGTTCATTGCACACTGTTTGGAATATTCATCATACTTAACACCATTCTGCTCAAAATCCCTTGAGACAAGACCAGTTATGGTATTTGTCCACTGACTCAAACCAGTTGTAAATTCCTGCTTCTGAGCAACTTCATTCTTCTCTGCCATTACTCTTCCTCCACTTTCCCATCAATCTTTTTCAGCTTCTCCCGGAAAGGAAGAATTTCCGTCTCTGGAACATCAACCGCAGTTACTACAGCTTTCGCAGTTCCAATAGAAACTACTTCTCCCGGCTTCACGATCACATCTGAACCGAACGTGTATTCACGCCCATGCTGAACGCCATCTTTCATATATCTGGCTTTGATATACAACATTAGTCCTACTCCTTTCATTCAAACACGTGTCTCAATAACGCCCCTATCGCATCAGAAGCATCCATTCTCTTTTCTTTTTCCATAAAAACATCCTTGAGAACTTCATTTATCTCGCTTGCGATTTCATCATCAGGCTTTCCGCTTGCAAGAATGTTAAACGCTTTCTCTCCTGCATCCTCTCCGAACTCATCTACAAACATTTTTCTTACTCCATTACAAATCCCCTTAAATTCATTCATAATGTCATTCATGGAACCGCTGATTTCTACTGATCCTGTTCCTTTCCCGTTTCTTTCTGCCTTAATCATATTTAACCTCGCTTTCTACTCTTAATTCTTTATCATCGGTTACTGTTAAATAAATCATCTGTGCATTCATATCTGGAATATTGAAGTCATTTATGCTCTCTGCGTTATCTACGAATATAGGACAGCTAACTTCATACAGATTTGATAATGAACGGATAATATCAAGTCCCGCAACGATTCTGTGCCCGTTATTCAGGCTTGAAATCGGAACTCCTTTCACTGTACATTCACAAGTTTCTTTCAGCCCCCCGTTGATCTGATTGTCGAACAGCTTGAATGAAACCACCTTAAACATTCCGTTGATCTTTTCAGAAATCATTTTCATTTTCGCCCGAATAAAATCTTCCACAAGGTCAATCATCTGTTCCTGTTCTGCAATCTTCTGTCCAACTTCCTTCTGCTCTTCCTCCAGTTCAGCAATACGCTCTTTCACCTTGGTATTATCTGCTGCCGCAATCCTTACAGTAATCTCGGAAATTTCATCTTTTAAAATGTCCCTCTTAGCTTTCAACTCCATCGAAGAAGTATCTTTGCTCATTTCTTCAATCTCTTTTTCAAGTGCCGAGATTTTCTCTGTAGTTGCCTTATACTCTGCATTTTCTGAAACATCAGCAACCTTTGGCATTCCGTCTACAGCCTTTTTAACAATCTCGTATTCCCTCTGTGCATCTGCCAACTTGGTAGTCAGCTCATCTTTTTCTTTGATAAGAGATTCTTCCAAGGTTTTAAATTTGTCTCTCGATTTAGCAGCTGACCTTCCATCAGCTTCAATCTGCGAAATCCTTTTAGCACGGTTTTCTTCAAACTCTGCCTTATCTTTTTCGTACTTGCTTTCATATGCAGTCTTGCGAGCTTCGTAATCAGCAATACGTTTCTGCTTTACCTCTTCCGGCAAGTCCTGTCCGCAAGTAGGACAGATAAACGAGCCGTCCGTAAGCGGTTCCAACGGAGTAAGAGCCGGATATGCCTTTGCTTTTTCAGACTTCCATTCAACCAAAAGCCGATTTTTTTCACGCTCATGATCTTCATACTTTACATGAGCATCCCTGATTTCGCTTTCCTTATTCAATACATCACGCTTGAGATCATTCAATGTATCCCGCGTTCTTGATAAGTCATTTCGGATATCAGTTGATTCCAAAAGCAACTTCTGATTCTCCGCATTCTGAATTTCTGATAGATGGAATTTGAGAGTCATGATTTCTTCACGTTTGGAATTAATTTCTTCCAACTTGTTGTTACCGCCTGAGATTTCATCTTCTACTTTCTGCAGAGCTACTTCCTTGGCGGTTTTCTCAGTCTCCAACGCTCCCACATCAGCAATCACAAGTTGTTTGGAGATTTCATCAATACGTGCCGGGATCTCAACCATATCCTTATTTAATACCGTTTTTGCTTTGGTGTATTTCTTCAAAATATCTTCCGTGCTGGCAATTCTCAGCTCCTGGATCAGTTTTGCATATCTCTCACCGAATGTTTCAGCGATTTCCGCATCAGAGAACGTTCCAACAAACTTCATCAGAATCTCACGCTGTTTTTTCCATGGTAATGCATTGAACGCCGCCGGATTGGTAATCAGTGTGAAAATATCTTCATCAATGATACCGGCAATAAAATCTTTGAAATCTTTCTGACTTTTTGGATATCCGTTGATTCCAAACTCATTGATATTGCCCTGTAACTCTGTAGTGCCGGTCCCACGTTTCTTTACCCATTTCTGCTTCTGGACTTTCTTTAACTCATATTCATTACCATCTACAGAAATCTTCGATTCTACGGAAATCTCAATGTTATCAATCATCTTTCCGTTTGCGTCCAACGGCCGGATATCAAAATCAGAACTTCCAAGGCTATCTTTTCCAAACAACAGCCATGTAAATGCATCAAATATGGTTGTCTTTCCAGTGGCATTCGCACCGGAGATCCTTGTTTTTTCACCAAACTCAATAGTTCTGTCCTTACATCCCTTAAAGTTCTGAATATGTATGGACAGCAACTTGACCTTTTTAATTTCCACCGATTATATCCCCTTTCTTCTTATCTATAATCTTGACTACACGCTTGTCCGAATTTTTCTGAACAATGTGTAGATACAAACTATCTTCCAGTAGGTTCATCCATTCTTCCGGGTTTAAACCCACCTTTTCCAGCAGAATCTTATTCTGCCTTGTCAATTTTTTGGGTTGTTTCATGTTCTCTCCTATGTTATTATCTAATTGGTTTTTGAGCTAAGTGCCTGAGAGGTTGCCGCCTCGCTATGGCACTTTCTTCATATATATAATGTCTGCCCGAAAGCAATACAGCAGATCATCAGTGCTATCGAGAAGCCGATTACGAACCAAAAGGCTCTCTCGACAATTTTGTCATACATATCCGGCTGCCTTACCGGTTGCTCCACAGGTTTTCTCTTCCTGACCTGCATTACTTCCAGTTCTTTCATGCTGCAACGTCCTCCTTCTTTGCTTCGGAAACCATAAGTGAAATATCTAATGTTTCTTTTTTAATGGCGACATTCAGCTCTTCAATAGAGTTAATGCCGATTTCTTTCAGCCTGTCTTCTATAAATCTCCTTTTTTCTTCCATATATTTCTCCTACGTCACCTGTTTTGTTGCTGAAACATAGCCATATTTCTTACACTCTCGCATCTTCATCACTGATAATACTTAAATCATCTTTGACTGCATATGACTCACTAACAGAAACGCTTTCATCGGAAACAGTTATATCAATAGCTACATGATGTTCATTTACCAATGTAAGAACAGTCACCTCTTCCAAATCTCCATCAGTTTCTACGCTTTTCGCGTCTACCACCTTGAATCCAATAAGTGGAACAAATATTTCTTTTTCTCCTGTGTAATCATGACTTATAATATTTTTCATTTTTCCTTTCCTCCTATACTGACAGGCACATCTGAGCATTTTCAGCGTCAATCTCTTCTTTTAAGAACATTGGAAGTTTGTACGCTTCGATAATGCTTACTGCCAGATCGCACTGACTACGCTTGATTGCTTTATAGGTTTTTACGCCAAACTCTCTCTGTAACTGTTTTTCGAGGTCTTTATACACTTTCGTTCTCAAACCTCTATCTTTGTAAGCTGGGCTGCTTTTCCCACCAAGTAAAGAAACAACCTTATTATTCTTCGCCCATGTGATTCTCTGACATTCCAGTGCAAGTAAAGGCATATCCTTTTTAAATTCCTGCAAGTCTTCATTGACTTTCTCAATTTTTTCTGTAAGTTCTACATTCCCCTGAGCAAGTAATTGAATCTTCTGATCTGTTGTCATTGGCATCTGATAAGAACCTGTCTTTCTTATTGCCGGAAGAACTTCTGATGTAACCCACTCTGTAAAACGTTCAGCCGATTCTTTTCTGCTCTGGAAGATTAATTTATACATATTTGATTCATTTACAAAGTTTGCATTCTGCTTTCTTCCCATGCTGTCGATGACCTCATTTGAAATGACCCCATCCTTGTTAAGCCTTGTCTTTGCTTGACTGACATTTGAGATATCCAATGCTTTGCAAATATCTGTCATGCAGAAGAACGGTTCATTGTCAATTGTTACTGTTCGGATATCACCGAACTCTTCTGAATTAAAAATCTGTAATTCGTTCATTACATTTCCTTTCTGTGATATAATTCATACATCTAATAAATGGAGGTACAAATTATGGTTTCTGAAACAAATACTATTGATTGGAGTGCTACTGCTGCTTGGATTGCTCTTGCTGTATCAATCGTTACGCCAACTATTTCGCTTTTACTAAACAATATCCATCAGCGAAAACTTAAAAAGTTGGAATTAAAGCATTCTCTTAGATTAGAGTCTTATCATCAAATGGAGAAAGTTTTTAATGACTTTCTTGATAATGTCTCTAGTAAGCTTCATTTTGTAGGTTCACATTCAAAAGAATATGAACTTGCGTACCACAAATTGTTTTTGTATGTACCGAAAGAATATTGGCAAACTCTTAAAATTTTTAATGAAATCATACTTACCAATAGTGATTCCGATGCTATCCAAGAGCAATATTTGAAAGTTACCGAAATATTGGCATCTTTACTACAAGAAACGCAAAGACAAATCCCAACATAATATTCATGAGCAATCCTGCGATTCTCCAACCGTATTCACTTCTTCCGTGCCAGTATGACATGATGCAAAGCAATATAGTCACAATCCATATTGGCACGATGTTTAATTCGTTCATTCTTCTCCTTTCCCCGCATTGTTTTCACCGGCAATTAGTTCATCCACCGTACACCCTAAAACATCAGCTACTTTTTTCAGATTCTTCACTGTAGGGCTTACGCTTCTTCCCCACTTGCAAATACTGCCGGTTGATACATTTGCTTTTTCTTCCAACTTATTGATTGATATGTCGCACTTCTTTGCAAACTTGCAAATGTTCTCGTAAATCAACTTCTCACCTCCTACATTATTTTTATATAAGTTCTGAAAATATCGCCAAATTCTATTGACTATCTTCTGAAAATATCCTATAATTTGAATCACCACAAACAAATAAATAGAACATTGACATTCTGATTTATTTTGCGATTTTTTCAGAACTTGTAATTTTATTATACGCGATATTTTCAGAATGTCAAGTGTTTTTTGCGATTTTTTCAGAAAGGAACAGAATTATGAAAGAACGTATTAAAAGCTTATGTAAATCACATGGCATATCAATGAATAAGCTTGAAGATACTCTTGGTTTTGGCAAGGGATATATAAGCAAATTAGGAAACAGCACGCCTAATACAGCTAAAATAAAAAAGATAGCTGATTATTTTAATGTGTCTGTAGAATACTTAATTACCGGCAAAGAACCAAAGGAAGAATCATCCGATCAAGGCTACTATATTGATGAAGAAACCGCCAAAACAGCACAGGAAATCTACAACAACGACAAGATTCTCTTTGACGTATATAAAACCGCAGATAAAGACAGATTGATAGCGTACGCCAAAAAGTTATCTGAATTGCGAAAATTAGAGGAAGGTGAGGAATGATTGTATTACAAAGGATATTATATAAATGTAGTAATACTCGATGAATCCTATGGTGTTCCGGGATGCGTAAGACATAATTCTGATGATTCTTACACGATATTCATAGATGCATCATTAAACTACGAAAAACAGCATGAAGTGTTTTTGCATGAAATAAGACATATTTTAGGTGACGATTTCAGTGAATCCGATGTGCAAATGATAGAAATGAAGAACCATATGCATGATTACTGCATAGAAGTTTCAGCAGAGATTTTCCCATACACGCAAAGAATAAAGATTGTAACTGCTAATTAACAATACTTAAAATATAAGATTTATTATAAACAGAGGAGAAAATAATTTTGAGTGACTGCACATTATATATCGATGAAGCCGGAGATTTAGGAATGGGGAAAGGATCTGATTGGTTTATTCTATCCGGAGCTATAGTAAATAAGGAAGACGAACAAGAAATCAGAGATACAATAAAGAATATTCGTGTAAAATTAAATATCAATGAAATACATTTTAGAAAAATGATAAGTTTTGATAAGAAAGCATACGCAGTATCTGAATTATCTAAATGTAATTTTGAATACATAACTGTAGTAGCTGATACAAATAAGTTAAATTTGTCGAAGTTTCACTCTGCTCCTACCCAACGCCCAAGTATGATTTTCTATAATCATATTTGTCGATTTTTAATTGAACGAGCTTCTTGGTTATTAAGGGATACAGGAAGAACTGCCAATATCGTATTATCCAGTAGAGGAACGAACCGAGATGCAGAACTAATAGAATACATAAAGAAAATAATCACATACAGAAATAACAATATTGAATCTCGTTTTAGTGGGATATGTGCAAAACCAGCATCATCTTGGGATATGTTACAGCTTGCAGATGTGTGTGCTACATCAATGTATAACATGTACCAAGTAAATGGACTCGGATTCACAACTCCGTGCTACGCACGCAAATTGCAATCTCATTTATACAGACATAATGGAAAAACACTTCTAAAATATGGCATGAAATATTATGATGATGCAATGGCACCTGATAAAAATTATTTCAAAGATCATACGATTTGCAATAGATAATATAGATATAGAAAAAACCCCCAGCACGACTACCACAGGTCAAGCCTGCTGGTGATTACACCCTCGCGTTATCTGGCGGCGTTCTTTCTAAGATTATTATAATTCAGCCAGTTATAAATGTCAACAAACATTTGTTCTGGAATACTTAAATTGGTATAACCGCCTAGTGCGATTATATATAAAACGTGTGGTGCGTTTAAGAACAGGTTCTTATCAAAAGAGAAAGAGAGGAAAAAAGAAATGAAAACTTGGAAACTTGTATCAGGAATACTGTCAATTATTTTATTTGCAGTAGTCAGTATGCAGTCATGTGCTGTAGGAATTGGGAACACGTTGCAAGACAATGGAGAGGTTGGTGGTTCAGCCGGAATTATCGTTGCCATACTTCTTCTTGCCGGAGGAATTGTATCTATCGTTACACGAAACGGTGGAAAAGGCGGCAACATTGCACTAATCGTGTTGTTTGGACTCGCTGCACTCTGCGGCTTTACCATGGGAGGAAGTTACAGTGATTTAACTATATGGTCTGCATGGTGCTTAATTTGTGCAATACTCGCAATTATTTCCATTGTTAAAAAGCCTAAAAATCAGTGATTTGATAATTGCATTATATGAATAAATACGTCTATGACAACAGCCTTGCACATTATACGCAAAAAGAATTGAATGTCTATGCAAAGATGGTTTATGAAACCATCGGAAACGGCATACACGTTCCCGGACACTTCCAAACATTAGATGAAGACTTACGGAACAAAGTTATGGACATTAACCGTGAGATGTATTTAAGGTCTCACAGCCAATAAAACAAAAACCGCCCCTCGCCAAAGGAGCGGAATGTTGAAGAATCATACGCCAATATGTTTCTTCCAGCACCTCGAAGAGATACCATTAATTGCCAATGAATATTGTATCATCTTCGGACAGCCAATGCAATCAGAACAACTGTTCTGTGTTGGTTGTATTTTTATACCCATTTTTAAGGAGGATGATTTTTTATGACAGAAAACCAAGAAAAAATAGTAGCACTATACGTCCGTGTATCGACTGGCTATCAGGTGGACAAGGACTCCCTCCCATTCCAGAAGAAAGAATTGAAAGCATACTGCGAACACGTATTGCACATCGACAAAAAGCGAATAGAGATATTTGAAGATGCGGGAAAATCAGGAAAGAACACGAAGCGTCCGGCATTTGAACGAATGATGAACAAGATAAAAGCCGGACAAGTATCTCATGTAATCGTTTATAAGATTGACCGTATATCTCGTAACCTTGTAGACTTCTCTCTCATGTACGATGATTTTAAGTACAACAACGTCACGTTCATATCTCTGAACGAGCAATTTGATACCTCTAGTGCAATCGGAGAAGCTATCCTTAAAATTATATTAGTGTTCGCTGAATTGGAGCGTAAGCTTACGTCAGAGCGTGTTAAAGACGTAATGATAGGACGTGCGAAGAACGTTCAGTGGAATGGGGCAAGGGTTCCGTATGGATGGGATTGGGATGAAAAAAATAAATGCCCGGTACATTCCGATAAAGAAGCTCCTTACGTGAGAACTATGTATCAAATGTATTTAGATGGCGGGTCAACGATCACTATAAGGAATTACAACAACTCTCACAACATCCCTACAAAACGAGGCGGTGAATGGACATCAAAAACTGTAGCTGATCTTTTGAGAAATCCAATGAATAGAGGTGATTACCGGTACAATTATCGAGAAAGCTCACGAGGACGTAAAAAACCGGCGGAAGAAGTCATCTACATTAAAGATGCGTTTCCTCCTATTGTTGATCCGAAGATATGGGATGCTGTCAACAAAAAAATGGATGAGAACGCAGCGTTGCGTAACACAAGCGGACTCCATACGATAAGAAATAGATGTAATGTTTTTGCTGGATTAATTGTGTGTGGGAAATGTGGACACAACTATCAGGTAAAAGGAAAAGACTCACGTAAGGGTAACGGATTCAGACCGTCATCTTATGCATGTACTGGGAAATTCCAAAAGAACAACTGCGATAACATGAACATTAGCGATGTAAATATTGGTCCTTTCATAATAAATTATATCGCAGCAATGGTTGATGCATCAAAAAAAAGGAAGAATATCAGAAATATTGACGACTTAGAGCAACTCATTCTCTCTCACATTAATTTTTCTGATGTGATCGGGATATCCGAGGAAAGTTTGCGGAATACAATGGATCTATTTTCCGCACAGACAAGCTCATTGGGCATATCCTCTCTTAGCACTCAAGACCAAGATGGTAGCGTAATTAGTCAAAAAAATAAATTGGAAGAAGAATTGCAAAAAACAAACCGAGCATTAGAGCGGCTAAAAAAAGCATTTTTATTCGATGATGATGGAATTAGCGAAAAGGAATTTCTTGAAATGAAATCGAAATTAGAAATTGATCGAATCCAAATAGAAAACAGCCTTAAGAAAATCAGTCAGGATTCAATCTCGGCAAACGTGAATCATATTGAGTTTATAAAAACCGCTTCTCAATTCTTAATGATTCACGAAATCAATAGTGGGAATTTTGTAGATTACAAGAAACTTGCGTCCGCAGACGAAAAAACAATGAAAGACTTCATATCCTCCGTAGTTTCCGGTATAACGGTACTTGATAAGCGAATAGTAAAAATAGTTTTTAGGAACGGTTTGTCGCACACACTCTTATACCGATAAAACTCAAGAAAGCCCGTAAATTAAGGCTACGGACTTTCTGAGGGATGACTGAGACTTATAAATTCTCGCTTACGGCATTCATCTGGCAGCCGAAAGTCGTAACACAGAACGTCAGTGTCTTGTCGGCTTCTTTACATTTTTCTGCAAAAATATCTTTTGCTTTTTCAATAAAATAATACTGACGATCCGGTTCCTGCAGCGGTGCCTCACTTGCAGTCTCTGCAAAGGAAGTCAGTCTATGGTGCTTCGTATTTTCCATTTTCATTCCTTTTCTATGTATATTTTTTTAAACGAACTGATTCTTCAAGCCATCGTATTCATAATCAATCTGTGCCAGTTTCTCTTTCAGTTCGGCCTCACTGATCTCCATATCATCACATAAAGCCTGCAGCGATGGATAGAAATCTCTCAGTTTCGTATTCACAACACTTAACAAGATCATCGGATCGGAAGGAAGTCCGTTCAACATCTTTTAATTCCCCTTTTTTTCAAATTTAGCACCGTATTTTTCACCCAGGTTGATCACGGTACCGTCTTTCTGTTCGATATCAATATTGTTCAGTTGTCCACGCAGATTCCGGCGGACAAGTTCCATGTATTCCTGACGCAGAATCTTCTGTTCTTTCCGTTCTGCGTCAGTCAGTCCCTCAGCTTTTGACTTTTTATATAATTCATTAATTCTTTTTATCTTTTGCTGATCCATCTTCATTTCCTTTCAAACTTGTAAATCTGTCTCAGTTTTTTCTAAATATCCGCAGTGTATTATACACGATTCCGCTTTATTCGTCCACCCTCCTGGGTTCAACTTGAATAATTTTCAAGAAATCCATATAATTCTTCCGGTGTCTCTATATAACGGCCTTTGTCAAGATCTGCCCGGAGGTCATCCGGTAATGCCTCTACTGGAATATTGGTTGTCTCATAGAGGCTTGTCCCATCCGCACGATAGACCGCAACGTAGCCGTTTAATTCTTTTAAATAATACCCGGAGGTCTTCTTTGTCGCATCTCCTTCGGTCATTACACTCTGCTGTAAAAAGTCTTCTTCCCTTTTTTCCGCTTCTTCCACTCTTGCCTCCTGCCGCTGCATAACATACCGGTAACTGGCTGCATATCCTGCCGATACCAGCAATACCATACAGAAAAGAGCAAGGAAAAAGCCGACCATGTATTTTTTCTTCATAAGGACCACTCCTTTTTTTATACAGTATCGGCTTTTTTTTAAATTTTATTCTGCTATAAGAAAAATTGATATTAAATATGCTTTTCAGACCCCTGCATTCCTGTATCTGTCTCTTTCTGAAAAGCCTTGCTCTATGACGGCATCAGATGGAATTTCTTCGCTGCCCTGAGAATCTTTCCTCCCATTGGCAGATCCAGAATATCATCTTCTGACAGCGTTCCGATCTTCAATAAGACGACTGCATATACGAGTACTGCCACGATCAGAGAGACCAGAACAGGAATAACTCTTCCTCCCACAAGCAGGTCAAATAATCGGAACACACCATATGTAATGACACCCATAATTGCTGCAGCCGTAAATGGCTTGCCAAACGTGCTGAGCAGATCCATCCTGAACCCGCTGACTTTCCGGATCTTGATCAGATTCAGAATACTCATTGCCAGTGCAAAGACGATGTTTCCTCCTACAAGTGCATAGACATTCATTTTAAATACTGTCATCATCAGGACAAAGGCTGCAAGGTGAATCACCAGTGCAACTCCCGCATTCTTGGCAGGACTTGTCATATAATTCAATCCATGCAGGATCGAATTGGTCACAGAAGAAAGACCATACAGTACTACCACAATCGCTCCCATCATCAGCAGATGGGCAGGTGTTGTACTTCTGTCATTATAGAGAAGAACCATGATCGGTGAAGCAAGCACGAAATATCCGATACAACTGGGGATTGCAACAACCATCGTAATCCTTAAAGTCTGGTTGATCTTACTGTGAACCTGCTTTCTCGTACCATTTGTCACAACTGCTGTCAGACTTGGCACAACAGAAGTACCCAGTGCATTGGCGATTGCCATCGGTACGTTGATCAGTGTATCATATTTACCGGTGTAGATTCCCTGCAAGGCCATATATTCTTTTTCCACATATCCCTGTGCTTCCATCACATGATTAAAAATCGTCAGGTCAATGATCTGATTGATATTGTAGACCGCTGTGCTGAATACGACCGGAATCGCTGTGAAAAGCAGTGCTTTCAGAATGAACGAATAACTTTCCACGTTCTGACTGCGGTCACGTTTCAACTGACGACGGATCACTTTTTTATAAAGAATCATAACGAAAAGCAGAAATAAAAGTCCCGCCAGTGAACCGGCGACCGTCCCAAGCGTACTTCCTGCTGCTCCATAAGCAGGTCCGAGCAGTTCTTCTCCCTTTTCAGCACCTGCCTTTGTACCGATCCCAAATAATACGCTCGCACCTACAATACTGACAACCGCATTCACAATCTGCTCAATGATCTGTGAAATAGCCGTCGGAATCATCGTCCCCATTCCCTGAAAATATCCACGGATGACCGCCATTACCGCAACGATCAGCAAGCCCGGTGCAAGTACACGGAGTGCATAGACACTTAACGGGGATTTCATCGCATGGGTAGAGATCAGTCCCGCCCCCAGGAAAATCGTCAGCGAAATAAATAAACCGACTCCCACTGCAAATGCAAGGGAACACAGAAATACCCGAAATGCATTCCGTTTCTGTCTTTTGGCAAGTCTGACAGAAACCAGTTTTGAAACGGCTGTCGGAAGACTGAACGAAGAGATCATCAATGCGATAGCATAAACCTGATATGCATATCCGTAAAATCCATTTCCTTCGTCACCTAATATATTGGTCAGCGGAATCCTGTAAACGACACCGATGATCTTTGTCAATACCGCCGCTGCGGCCAGTATCGAACCCTGGACGATATAATCATCCTTTTTGGCTCTGCCTTTTGTCTTAGTTGGTGTATCAGACATACTTCTTCCTCTCATATTCTAAAGTTCTTGCTTTTCTTCCAGGGCAGTCCCATCCGGGAACTCTGCACCTGTCTGCTCAGCGTGGAATCCCTACTTTTTCCATGATTGCTCTCTGATGAGCCTCCATTTCTGCCCGTTCCTCTTCTTCCATGTGGTCATATCCAAATAAATGCAGCATACTGTGTGCAATCAAAAATGCATATTCTCTTTTCGGAGAATGTCCATACTCTTCTGCCTGAGAGAGGACTTTTTCCTTGGAAATGACAATATCTCCCAGCATCAGTTCTCCGGTCTCGGGGTTAAATGCATCTCCGGTTTCCTCATCAATTACTGAAAAATCACCTGGAGCATCATACTCGATCATTGGAAAGGATAATACATCCGTCGGGCGGTCAATGCCACGTTGTTCCAGGTTCATCTCATGGATCTCCTGATTCTCTGTCAGGAGCAGGTTGATTTCTGCCTCATAAGGACATTCTGCATAGTCCAGTGCTGCTTCTGTCACTGCAATGGCAATCTCCTCTGTATCAAACGGCAGTGTGACTGAACCCTCTTCTTCAATATACAGACTCATTACTTTTTCCTCCGGTTCTCTCTTGGTCGTGCGGATTTCTTCTCATAGTCTTCATACGCTTTTACAATCTTCTGTACCAGCGGGTGTCTGACAACATCCTTGCTGGTCAGCGTGCAGATGCTGATATCATCCAGATCCTTCACCACTTTCACTGCCACATCCAGTCCTGATACAGTTCCTGCCGGAAGATCTTTCTGTGTGGAATCACCGGTGATGACAACTTTTGATCCAAACCCGATACGGGTCAGGAACATCTTCATCTGAGCCGGTGTCGTATTCTGAGCTTCGTCCAGAATAATAAAGGCATTATCCAGAGTTCTTCCTCTCATATAGGCAAGCGGAGCGACCTCGATCAGACCCTTTTCAGAATTTTTTATAAAACTGTCCGCTCCCATGATCTGATATAAAGCATCGTATAATGGCCGCAGATACGGATCAATCTTACTCTGCAGATCTCCCGGAAGGAATCCGAGCTTCTCTCCTGCCTCAATTGCAGGACGCGTCAGGATGATCCTGCTGACTTCCTCTCTTTTAAAGGCTGTGATTGCCATCGCCATTGCAAGATAGGTCTTTCCTGTTCCGGCAGGACCAAGTCCGAACGTGATCATGCCACTGCGAATGGCATCCACATACTTTTTCTGCCCCAGTGTCTTTGGCTTGATCGGCTTTCCCTGCAGAGTATGGCAGATCAGATCTTTATCAATATCTACAAGCTGCTGCTCCTGATCTTCAAATACAAGGGAGATTGCATAATCTACATTCTGTTCTGTGATCGTATTGCCTCTTCTGGCAAGTTCTACAAGCTGGTTCAGGATCCTCTGCACCTTCTCTGCCGCTGCACGCTCCCCCACGATCTTGGTCGCTCCATCGCGGGAGATCAGCGTTACATGAAATGTCCTTTCCAGTTTCTTTACATATACATCAAACTGACCAAATACATTTGCCTCGTATTCAGCCGGGATTTCAATCATCAGTTCTGACAGACTCATCCGGTTCTTTCCTTTCAATCGTTACTATTTCTGTATCAGCCTCACAGGCGATCTTCCGGTTCAGATAAAGTGTCCCGGATGCACAGGCTTCTTTTTCGTCCAGTTGTATTTTAACATTATTCTGACGGATTTGAATACCTTTTTCAGTTAAATCCTTACAAAAATTCTGAAACCGCCTGCTTAAAAATTCCTGAAGTTCTTTCCTGCTGTATTTTTCTTCTTTTACAGAATAAGCAGTAATTTTTCTCCACCCGGTCACAACAGGCAGATAAAAATTTTCACCCAGTTTCCACTGATGCTCCAGTGAACTTTTCTCACTGTGCCGAAACTGATTCTTCAAAATACCTGCCTGGATCTCCCAGTTCCCGATCTTCATGTAGAACTGATACCGCGATTTCCCGTTGTAGCTCTTTTTCTCGTAGCTTAGAGGGATGGAATCCTGATAAGGCAGCTTCGTATCTGCATAAATATCTGCATCCGAATGACAGTACTGATAACCGGTCACTTCTCCACCGTCGTCCGTCACATCGATCCTTCCCAGCACCAGCAGATCTCCCTTTTTTACAGAATCTCCGATATGCACCTGCGGAACACCCGAACGGGTAATGATCCCTGTGATCACGCCATCTTCTTCTGCGATCAGATCCGTTGGTTTCTCTGAAACTTCTTCGGTTCCCTGCATCTCTTCCTGAAAGGTATCTTCATTTTCCTTTATCTGAATTTTCAGCCGGCTTCCATCGATGGATGCTGACACCCAAACGATATCATTATATTCCTTTCGGATTGCTTTTACAATACCCGGACAATCGACTTTCTTTTTTCTCATTCCGGGAGAAACTTCTTTGGTCTTTAAAAATTCTGTCAGTGCTTCATCCGTCCATTTGTCATTTCCTTCAAAATGAATATCCCAGATAAAAAGTGAATATCCCCAGATCAACAGGATACTCAGCAGAATGCCCGCAAATAATGCACCTCTGTGGCGGTAACTCTGGACAAAAAACGGAAATCCGTTCCGCTGTGTCACATAAATCCTCATATGAGTCTTACGTGCAAATGGACGAAGCTTTCTGAAGCCCGCAAGACTTATATACATTTCGTAAGCATTCCCGACGCTTTTCAGTTCCCATATCCTGATCCCGTGAAAGCAGCACATATTCAGGAAACGTTCCGGAGAATATCCGGTAATCCGGATTTTTACATATCCTTTCAGATAGCGGAACAAAGACTGGATCATCCGGTCTTTCTCCCGTCGGTAAATTCCAGTTGTACGATCCTTCCTGTAATCTTCATTTCATCGTTTGTATAATATTCAATCTGCAGATTTTTTCCGCTCAGCCGGATCTGACCGGATTTGGTCTGCACACGGATCAGAAGGTCTGTATATTCAAGAATCCCCCGATAATTTTCTATGCATATTTCATTTCTTCCTGTGATCGTGATAACAGATGCTCCCATCACCACATCCCTTGGCATACTTGCAGCCTCTGCGAATCGCTCTGCTAATTGTTCTCTGTCCATAAAAATGCCACACATACACCTTTACCTTCAGTATATGCGTGGCATAAATGTCCTATTCTGCCTCTGTTCCATCCAGGATTTCCCAGATCAGCGGACGTACCGCAACCGGTTCTTTTTTGATCTCATACGCTTTCAAAAGTCTTTCCTTTGCCTCTGCCAGCTTTTCTCTGTCATTTGCATGAAGGATCGCAAGTGATTCACCGGAGTGTACCGGGTCTCCTACTTTTTTCCGAAGTACAAGTCCGACCGACAGATCGATTGGATCTCCCTTTTTGGCTCTGCCTCCGCCAAGCAGCATACAAATCCTTCCAATCTCTTCGGTATGGATCTTCGTAACAAATCCACTCTTTTCCGCACAGACCGCCTCCTGACAGAGAGCCTGCGGCAAAAGATCAGGATGTTCCACTTCCTCCGCAGTTCCACCCTGTGCCACGATCCATTCTTTCATCACCTGAAGTGCTTTTCCTGAATCCAGGGTCTCCTCCAGAAGGATACGGGCTTCCCGGATATCTTTTGCTTTTCCTGCTTTTACCACCATCAGGGATGTCAGGACAAGTACCAGTTCTCTCAGGTCTTCTGGTCCATTTCCATTTAACGTGGCAATCGCCTCTTTTACTTCCAGTGCATTTCCCACTGCATATCCGAGAGGCTGATCCATATCAGAAATGACTGCCGACATATCCCGCCCTGCCAGCGTACCGATCTGCACCATTTCACGTGCCAGAGCTTTGGAATCTTCCAGTGTCTTCATAAAAGCACCGTCTCCGGTTTTTACGTCCAGCACGATCCCGTCCGCACCGGATGCTAACTTTTTACTCATGATGCTGGATGCGATCAGTGACATCTGATCCACGGTTCCGGTTACATCCCGCAGAGCATAGATTTTCTTATCAGCCGGAGCGAGATTGGCTGTCTGGCCTGCCAGAGCAATATGGATCGAATTTACATTTTTAATAAACTGTTCCGGTGTCAGACTGGTATGAAAACCATGGAAACTTTCCAGTTTGTCGATCGTACCTCCCGTATGTCCCAGTCCTCTGCCGGACATCTTTGCGACAGGAACTCCCGCTGCTGCCGCAAGCGGACCGATGACCAGTGTTGTCTTATCTCCCACTCCACCGGTACTGTGCTTGTCGATCTTCTTCCCATGAATTGCAGACAGATCCATCAGATCACCGCTCTTTGCCATAGAAAGAGTCAGATCCTTTGTCTCTTCTTCATCCATTCCGGTAAAGCAGATCGCCATCAACATGGCAGACATCTGATAATCCGGGATCTCACCGGCTGTATACCCCTGTACGATCCAGTCGATTTCCTTTTCATTCAGCCTGCCGCCCCTCTTTTTCTTAACGATCAGTTCACACATATTCATATCAATGCACCTCCTTTAGACATGGAAATGGAACGGTTCCTTTTCGTTCCGGTACGAACTTTGCTCCTCTCCACTTATTTCGCCTTTCGCTCTTTTCCGGTAAATTCATACACATTGATCTGCCATACAGCCGTCCTCGTCAACATTTCCGGCCGGAACTCAATCTTTGCTCCCGGAGCCATATGCTCCATGATCCGCTGAAGTCCTTTCTCTTTTTCTTCAAATGTTTCCAAAAGGGTAACGGTTCCATTTCCCATGATACTCCGGTAAGAATAGGAATAAGCACAGGTATAATCTCCGGTAATGATCCCGTGTCTGCAATCCATTTCAACGGCAACAGGACTCTGGGATTTTAAAGCATCTGCCTTTCTTCCTTCCGCTGCCCCGTGAAAATACAATTGAAGTTCTGCTTTTCCATTTTCTTCCGTGAACTCATACCCATAATTCACCGGAACAATGAACATCCCTTCCGCATCGGTCAGACCGAGTCTTACCGTGTCACACTCTTCTACGATCTCTTTTAAAACTTCAGGATCTGTAATCTCTCTTTTTGCCAGTCTCATATCTCTCATGTATGTCTCCTCCCTTTCAGCAGCTTCACCAGTTTCTGTCCTACATCCAAAAGTATCGTCGCGATCAGTACACCAAGACTGTCAATTCCCACATCTCTCACCGATGGTCCGCGTCCCCCGACGAAAGACTGATGGAACTCATCTGTTGCCGCATAAAGTACACAGAAAATAAATCCCACCATCAGCCAGCGTTTTCTGCGGAATCCATTGACATAAAATCCAAAAGCAACCAGCAGGGTAAGGACTGCATATTCCGTCATATGAGCTGCCTTCCTGATATAAAACTCAATCTCATCTGCCTGCTTTTCTATTTCCTTTTTTTCAAGTTCCTGATGAAAGAACCTTCCTTTCGTCTCGACCACCCGGACACTGATATCATGGCTGAGTGAACCTGACTGAGTTCCTGTCTGTGCAGAAAACGAAAAAATAACTCCCATCATGAACAGTGCCGGCAGAAAGGCACATAATTTCCATATTTTTTTCATTGATCTCCTGCCTTATTATTTATGATATGGTTCTCCATTTATGATCCGGTAACTGCGATAGATCTGTTCCAGCAGGATCACCCGCATCAGTTGATGAGGGAAGGTCATCTTTGAAAAACTTAAGGCATAGTCTGATTTTCCAAGGACTTCTTTTCCAAGTCCGATTGACCCGCCAATGATAAAAACCAGATGGCTCGTCCCCTGTATCCCAAGCTGTTCCACTTTTGCAGCCAGTTGTTCCGATGTGAGCTGCTCTCCGTTGATTTCAAGGGTAATAACGTATGCATCTTCCTTAACGTATTTTAAGATCCGTTCCGCTTCTTTGCTGCGGATGGAATCCTCCACAGCCTCACTGGCATGCTCCACAGTCTTTTCATCGGCAACTTCGATGATCTCCAGTTTACAATACCGGCTCAGTCTTTTACTGTACTCCGCGATTGCATCTCGAAGATATTTTTCTTTTATTTTTCCAACAGTGATGATCGTAATCTTCATGGCGTACTCCGGTTACTTTTTCCTGCGGATATGGATTTCCGGGATTGCAACATTTTCATAGGTGATCGGTTCATCCGGCTGCGGATCAGTCTCGGTATGTTCTACTTCCCCTGTATGAACCTCCGGGACTGCAAGGTTTTCACTTGCAACATCATATTTGACTTTTTCCTTTTTTCTTTTTTTCCAAAACATTTCAAAATCTCCCCATTACATTTTATAAAAAATTGATAAAGAATGTGATTGCCAGACTGTTCAGAAAGTCTGCAAATAAACTTCCTACCAGCGGGATCAGAAGATACGCCTTTACGGAAGGTACATATTTCTCACAGATTGCCTGCATATTTGCCATGGCATTCGGAGTTGCTCCCATTCCGAAGCCACAGACTCCTGCTGATAAAACTGCAGCATCGTAGTCTCTTCCCATAACAGTGAATATCACAAAATAAGCATACAGGAACATCAGCACAACCTGTCCTCCAAGCAGGGTCATCAACGGTAATGCAAGCTCTGCAAGCTGCCAGAGCTTTAACGTGATCATTGCAATTCCAAGGAATAAGGAAAGACTGATACCTCCGATGTCATTGATCTCACCCATGTAGATCGTAAATTTACCGGAATACTCTCCTACATTCCGGATCACTGCTGCAGCGATCATCGCTCCGATATAGATTGGAAAGGTCAGTCCTGTCATAGAAAGGAAATAGGACACAATCGTTCCGATCCCGATCGCAATGATCAGTTGGAATACAGCAGACGGATACATACTGGTATGTCTTTCGTGCTTCTTCTCTTCTTCCACCAGAAGGCTATCGTCCTCTACGATGGCTGTAGATAAAAGATTTTTCTTTTCAATCAGACGCTTTCCGATGGGACCACCGATCATGCTTCCTGCGATCAGTCCAAAGGTTGCTCCCGCAGTACAGAGCGTACTTGCTCCTTTTACCCCAAAGTCTTCCAGGACCGGTCCAAAAGCACCGGCTGTACCATGACCTCCGACCATTGGGATCGATCCGGTACAAAGTCCTACGAGCGGACTGATATGCAGAAGCTTTGAAAGTCCGATTGCCATGAAATTCTGCGTCACGATCAGCACGACTACCAGTCCAAGGAATACGATCAATGACTTTCCGCCACTTTTCAACACTTTCAGATTCGCCTGGAATCCTACAGATGTAAAGAAAAAGACCATGCAGACTTCTTTCAGAATATCGTCAAATTCAAATTCTGCAATCCCGGTGGCATAACAGATGCACGTAAAAATTGCAAAAAGTACTCCGCCGATCACCGGTGCCGGTATGCAGAATCTTTCCAGGACACTGCAACGCTTCTTTAAAAATTTTCCTAACATCAGCACGACTACCGCAACGGCAATCGTCTGATACATATCTAACTGAATCTTCATTCTATTTCTCCCGTTCTTATGCTATTCTTCGTTCATGCTGATCCCATGTTCTTCATAGTAAACGGCTGCCCCGTCATGAAATGGGATCGTGATTCCCTCTGTTGCCTGGCTCTCATCAAGTGAAATATCTGTTGGAAGAATGTACTGAAGTTCAGCCTTATTTTCAAATAAAATTTCTGTGATCTCTTTTACTTTCTTTTCTGATAATTTGTCGCTTGCGAGTAATACTGCCTTTACTCCTACTGTTCTGACAGCTTCAGTCTGCCCGACATATGTATTTTCAGGAATTTCACATTCTGTATAGAAGTCATAAGACTTCATCAGCTTGTCGATTCCCTTCTCGTCCAGATCTATGAATCGGATCTCACACTGCTTGGCAAGTTCTCCGATCACCGTTGTATAAGCACCGGCTGTACAGAACATGGCATCAATCTCTTTCTTTTTCAACTGTTCGACCGCGTCTGTATAATCCAGATTCACCTCGGTTACTAACCGTTCTGACAGACCGTACGCTGCCAGGATCTGCTCTGCATTTTTCTCTGTTCCTGACTCTTCTTCTCCAACACTGACTGTCTTTCCCTGCAGATCTTCTACTGACCGGATGTCCGAATCAGCACGTACTACAATCTGGCACGCCTCCGTATATAACCCTCCGACAGCGGAATATCCCTGATACTTCTTATCATTTTCAAACATTCCCACTCCGTAATATGCATCATTGATGATATCTGCCTGTGCGATGGCCATCTGAACATACCCGTCTGACAAAAGCCGTACATTCGCGGCAGACCCTGCTGTTGTCTTTACTTCTATCGAGCAGTCAGCACTCTCTGATTCTATAATTTCTGCAAAAGCATCACTGAACATATGGTAAGTTCCACCCAGTCCGGCTGCTCCGAACCGGATCGTGCCGGAACTGCTGCCACAACCGGTCAGCATCAGTACTGCCATTCCGAAAGCAAGTAATTTCTTTTTCATATGCATCTCCTCCTTGTTTCTCTCTTTTTCCTTTTATACATCTGCGATCTCATACATATACAGTTCATGCAAAGCTCTCGTCGCACAGATATACTCTGCCTGCTGTCTCAAAGGATTCTGCTCCTTGCCTCTCACCGCAAAGACCTGATCAAATTCGAGACCTTTTGCAAGATAAAAGGTCGTTACTGTCAGTCCCTTTTTAAAGGAGGAACTGTTCTTGTCAATATAGGCGACTTCCGCTCCCCGCAATTTCAGAAGACGGTTCAGCTCCAGGGCTTCTTCCTCCGTCATAGTAAGAAGTGCCGCCGTTTCAAACTCCTCATTCAGATTTTCCTGAACTGCATCCAGCAGGAAGTCCTCCGATGCAAACGTCTGCTCTGCAACTTCTTTTCCATGCCTGTCCAGAAGGATCAGATCCTCTATGCCACTGATCTTTGCTGCATACTCGGCAATCTCAACCGTATTCCGGTAACTTTTATTCATCTCAATCTTATGAAGATCCCGTCCAAGAATCCGTGGAAGAAATTTCAGGACATCCTGCTGCCGGACATCCATTGTCTGAGCCCGGTCTCCAAGAATCGTCATCTTACAGGAAAATAAATTGGCAAGGATCGTATATTGCAAATATGAGTAATCCTGCATCTCATCAATCACCAGATGCTTAATATTTTTATGCGAATGATTTCCACCTTCCAGTCTGTACTTCAGATACAACATCGGAAATACATCCTCATACGGGATTTTCCGTCTCTCATACTCTGCTCCGGACAGCGGATCAAGTCCACACTCTTCCAGCAACTGGCAATAAATCCTGTAAAGATCCTTCGTCACATACATTTTATCGAATTTTTGCTGTAAAAGCAATTTATCATCATCAGAAATATTCCGTCCTCTTAATGTCTCCCATTCATCGATAAAATAATCTCTTACTAAATCCATCCTCTTCAGAAGTGGTGTCTCGGTAAATTTATAATAGAACAGCTTCAGTATCTCTTCTTCTGTCATTACCGTTCCCCGATACTCAACCGGACGGAAATCCATCAGGGAATCCTCCAGCATTGCAAGAAATCCTTCGATTTCTCCGACAAATTCTGCTGACTGCTTCCAGTCAGCCCGCCGCAGTGCTTCCTGATCCGGAAATTTCATAATTCGTTCCAACTGGTCGTATTTATCTTCACAGTCTGCCGCAGTATTTTTCAGTTCTTTATAAGCAAACAAATCAAAACTCATCTCCCGGATATTTTCTTCACCCAGTTCAGGAAGAATATGCGAAATATAATCTGCAAAAACTCCGTTCGGTGACAGAATCAGAATATTGGAAGATTTCAGATTTTCCCGCTCATGATATAAAAGATATGCGATCCGATGGAGTGCAATGGAGGTTTTGCCACTCCCTGCCGCACCCTGGATCACCAAAATCCGGTCTCTGGTATTGCGGATGATTGCATTCTGCTCCTTCTGGATCGTACGGACGATATTCTTTAATTTTACATCACTGTTCGTGCCAAGCTCCTTTTTCAGAATATCATCGTCAATCTTTGTATCGCTTTCGAACTCATAGATCATTTTTCCATTTTTGATCTTATACTGCCATTTGGAAAGGATCTCACCCTGTATTTCACCGGCAGGAGCCTGATAAACCGCCGGTCCTTTATCGAAATCATAAAATAAGCCACTCACAGGAGCTCTCCAGTCATAAACCAGTGGCTGCATCCCGGCTTTCTCAGCGAAATTTCCAATGCCGATATAAAATGGCTCTGCCTCTTCTTCCCCGTCAAACACGAAATCAACTCTTCCAAAAAAGGGAGAGTCCAGCATTTTTTCAAACCGGTGCTTTAACTGCAATTTTTCCTGATTTGCATTGACCTGATGGAGCAGTGCCTGCTGATTATCATAATCTTCATAGCCATACTCATCCATCTCGGTATAATTTCCCCAATAATACTCCTGCATATTATCGATCTCTTTCTGTCCGTCAGAGAGAGACTTTCTGATCTCATCCAGTCTTTTCTTTAATTTCAATTCTACTTCTTCAAGAAAATAACTTCCGTTGAATCTTCTGTCGTTCTTATAATTTGTCATGTATTCCCCCAGAAATTTATTTACTGTATTTTTGATATGACATCAAAGATAAATGCCCTTTCTCTCTGATATCATATCCACTGGCTTTTTATTCTATCATAAATCCGACGAATTGTATCGTAAAAAAAGAAATCCCATGATCTTTCTTATTCCTTCAAAGGATAAGAAGAAAATCATGGGATTTTCTTTTTCACTGGTTCTATAACCTTATACCAGTCTCGTTAAAGATTATTTATTTTTCAGATATTCATCAATACCTTTCGCACCTGCTTTACCGGCTCCCATTGCAAGGATAACTGTAGCAGCACCGGTAACGGCATCTCCTCCGGCAAATACACCTTCTTTTGAAGTCTGGCCGTTCTCTTCCTCTGCAACGATACATTTTCTGCGGTTTGTCTCAAGACCTTTTGTTGTAGAAGAGATCAGTGGGTTCGGAGAAGTTCCAAGAGACATGATCACTGTATCAACTTCGATATCATACTCTGATCCTTCGATCTCAACCGGACGTCTTCTTCCTGAAGCATCTGGCTCACCAAGCTCCATCTTAACAACGGTCATGCTTGTGATATTTCCCTTTTCATCAACATTGATCTTCTTCGGGTTTGTCAGAAGGTCAAAAATGATGCCCTCTTCTTTTGCATGATGTACTTCTTCTGCTCTGGCCGGAAGTTCTGCCTCGCTTCTTCTGTATACAATATGTACTTCTGCACCAAGTCTGAGTGCTGTTCTTGCTGCATCCATTGCAACATTACCGCCACCGACAACGGCAACTTTCTTGCCTGCTGCGATCGGTGTATCATAATCTTCACGGAATGCTTTCATCAGGTTGCTTCTTGTCAGATACTCATTTGCAGAGAAGACTTCATTTGCATTCTCTCCCGGAATACCCATAAACATCGGAAGACCGGCTCCTGAACCGATAAATACTGCCTCAAATCCCTCTTCTTCCATCAACTGGTCGATCGTAGTGGATTTACCGATCACAACATTCGTCTCAAATTTGACACCAAGCTCTTTTACCTTCTCGATCTCTTTTGCAACAACTTTCTGCTTTGGAAGACGGAACTCAGGGATACCATATACAAGTACTCCTCCGAGTTCATGCAGAGCTTCAAATACAGTTACATCATAACCTAGCTTTGCCAGATCTCCTGCACAGGTAAGTCCGGACGGACCGGAACCGATGACTGCAACTTTATGACCATTCTTTGTCTCTGCACACTCCGGCTTAATATCATGCTCCAGAGCGTAATCCGCAACAAATCTCTCAAGCTTTCCGATAGAAACTGCTTCACCTTTAATACCACGGACACATTTTCCCTCACACTGGGACTCCTGTGGGCAGACACGTCCACAGATAGCCGGAAGGGCACTGGACTTACCGATCACCTTATAAGCCTCTTCGATATTTCCTGCTTTTACCTCCTGAATAAATGCAGGGATATTGATGGATACAGGACATCCCTGGATACATCTTGCATTCTTACAGTTCAGACATCTCGTTGCCTCTTCCATTGCCTCTTCTTTATTGTATCCAAGACATACTTCTTCAAAGTTGGTAGCACGTACCTTTGGTTCCTGTTCTCTTACAGGTACTTTTTTCATCATATCAGCCATTACTCGTCACCTCCACAATGTCCGCATCCGCCATGATGGGTATCGCCTTCCTGAAGTTTCAGCATTGCACGACCCTCTTCAGACTTATACATCTGGCTTCTCTTCATTGCCTGATCAAAATCAACAAGATGTCCGTCAAATTCAGGACCATCTACGCAGGCAAATTTAATCTCATCGCCAACCTGAAGACGACAGGCACCGCACATACCTGTTCCGTCTACCATGATCGGGTTCATGCTGACGATCGTCGGGATCTCAAGCTTCTTCGTAAGCAGACATACGAACTTCATCATGATCATCGGTCCGATTGCAACACAGACATCATACTTTTTGCCCTCACCGACCAGCTCTTCGATCATGGTCGTAACCATACCTGCGTGACCATAGGATCCATCATCCGTACACGGATAATAATTTCCTGCAACTGCTTTCATCTCATCTTCAAGGATCAGCATATCTTTCGTCTTGGAACCAACGATAACATCTGCTTCAATGCCATGCTCTCTGAGCCATTTTACCTGTGGATATACCGGAGCAGCTCCTACACCACCTGCTACAAAAAGCATTTTTTTCTTCTTCAGTGTCTCCAGATCTTCTTCTACAAATTCTGATGGACATCCCAGCGGACCTGTAAAGTCACGGAAATAGTCTCCTTCTTTCAGTTCTCCCATCTTCGTTGTGGAAGCTCCTACTTCCTGGACAACGATCGTGATCGTTCCTGCTTCTCTGTCATAATCACAGATTGTCAGAGGAATACGTTCTCCCTTTTCGTCCATCTTCACGATAATAAACTGACCCGGCTGACAGTGACTTGCAACACGCGGTGCATGAACATCCATCAGAAAGATCTTGTCGGCCAGTCTTCTAGCTTTTACAATCTTATACATGATTCTCCTCCTTGTAAATAATTACCCTTTTTTTATAATACGCTAACCCCTGTCGAAATTCAAGCATAACATAAAGGCAGACACCCGGAAAAAGTGTCTGCCCCTCTTTTCTTCGGAATCAGGTCCGGATCTCTGTCCGGTTTAGAAATCAACCTCTGTTCCGTAATATGTACATGTAAGAAGTTTTGCCATAGCGGCAGGATCAATGGCACGCGGATTTGATCCCGTACATGCATCGCCAACTGCCAGTTCTGCGATCTTGTCTACCTTCTCCTTGAATTCATCCTCATTAATACCGAAGTCTTTCAACGTCTTAGGAATGTTAAGTCTTACATTGAAATCATCAATCTTCTCAATAAGACTGTTGATCAGTGCCTTCTCAGATGTTCCCGGAAGACCCATTCTGCGGGCGATCTCAGCATAACGCTTTGCAGCTACAGGATCTTTTGCGTTATATTGGATAACATACGGCAGATAAATTGCATTTGCACAACCATGCGGAATATGACCTGTTGAGAAAGCTGCACCTGTCTTATGAGCCATGGAGTGGACGATTCCAAGCAATGCATTGGAGAATGCCATTCCTGCAAGGCACTGTGCATAGTGCATCTGCTCTCTTGCAACCATATCGCAATGATAAGATGCCGGCAGATAATCAAGAACCATCTCGATTGCCTGTAATGCAAGCGGATCCGTGAAAGGTCCGTTCAGCGTGGATACATATGCCTCAATCGCATGAGTCAGGGCATCCATACCTGTATATGCAACCTGCTTTACCGGAAGTCCTGATACAAGGTCAGGATCAACGATGGCTACATCCGGTGTGATATTGAAGTCAGCCAGCGGATATTTTACTCCTGTCTGATAATTCGTGATAACGGAGAATGCTGTAACCTCTGTAGCTGTTCCTGATGTAGAAGGAATTGCTGCAAATTTTGCTTTCTGTCTCAGTTCAGGGAAACTGAACGGAGTAATGATATCTTCAAAGGAGACCTCTGGATATTCGTAGAATACCCACATTGCTTTTGCAGCATCAATCGGTGATCCACCGCCCATGGCAACGATCCAGTCCGGCTCAAACTCACGCATCACCTCTGCACCCTTCATAACGGTCTCAACAGACGGATCCGGCTCAACACCCTCGATCAGCCTTACTTCCATGCCGCCCTCTTTCAGGTAGTTTACTGCCCGGTCAAGGAATCCCTGACGCTTCATAGATCCTCCACCGACAACAAGACAGGCTTTCTTTCCTTTCAGATTTTTCAGTTCTTCAAGACAGCCTTTTCCATGATAAATGTCCCTTGGTAAACAAAATCTACTCATAACAAATCTCTCCTTTTTATGTAGTATTGTTATTTTTTTAACATGTATATTATATCTCTCTGCACGCAAAAAAGCAACCCTGTTTTTGGAAATTTTGTATAAATTCCAGGTAAAACAGAGTTGCCTTATAGTAACTTTACACAGAACCTCTTTCTGCATAAAATTTATTCTGCCGAAGGCTTTGGAATATAGGTCTTGCTTGTCATGGCTGTCGCTTTTCCATTCTGATTATTGATCAGTACTACATTAAAAGTTACCTTTGCATCCAGCCGCAGGTCAACCGGTGCTGTATATTTCGTGGCACCTGCATCCGGTACAGAACCATCGGTTGTATAATAAGCCGTATACCCATCCGGAACTGTCACAGTCACCTGGATCGTTCCGCTGTATGCACCCGTAGATGGAGAAACCGCCGGTGCATCAGCCACCGGGAATGCAATCGTATATTTCGCACTTGCCACAACGCTTGGCACTCCTGCCTTGTTGACAGCAATCGCCCGAATCTCAGTCACGCCTTCTTCCTGCAGAAGGATTGCCTCAGAATATTTCTGACTGGCACTCGTCGGTTCTGACCCGTCTGTCGTATAATAAATATCTCCTCCTGTCTCGGAAGAAAGAGAAACCTGCTGAACCTCTGTATAACTGCCCTCTTTCAGACTGAATTCCGGTGCTGTGGAAACATATTTTTTTACTGCCTTAAGTACTTTACTGTCATCGCAGTCTTCCAGCAGTACGGAGATTTTATCCAGTTCATCATTTTTCACATAAAAATCAATGACTGCCTCATAAAGCTTTTCATTGGATGGCTGTGTCTCCAACGCAGTCAGATACACAGATTCTGCACTGTCCAGATCTCCCTGATCCACATAAATATCTGCAAGCCCCTTGTACGCTTCAGGCCTGGATTTGTCCTTGATCACAGCACGGTCAAAATACTTCTGTGCAACTTCGTAATTATCCTCCTGCAGTGCTGACATTCCCTTTTTCATGACTCCGGTATAAGAATTCTGATAAATCACATAAATTCCCACACCGATCAAACATACGATTAAAAAAAGAACGAGCAAAAGATTCCTTCTCTTTTTCTTTGCGGCTTCTCTCCGCTTCATTTGCTGAATCCTGCGGTATTCCGGTGAATCTTTTCTGAGATTTCCGGTCTGTTGCCTCTCCGCCTGTCTCCGGTTCTGCTGTTCTTTAGAACGACGGAGATTTTCTCTTCTTGCCTCCCTGAGCCGTTCCATCTCATTTTCATTCAGAACGCGGGTAGAACGGACACTCTGGGTCTGACTCATCTGACGCTGTCTCCGGACATCATCTGTCCGGATCTGACGGGTAGCCCCTTCTACCGAACCCTTTACTTCTCTTGCAAGAACATCATCCAGCGGGTTATAATCCGGGACCATCTGTACTTCAGCATTGCACCTGGGACAGATCAACTGACCATCCGGTATATTTGCTCCGCAATGTACACACTTCATGATCCGGTACCTCCTAGCTGCGTACAGTCTCTACACAGTTATTCATCAGCATGGCGATCGTCATCGGTCCTACTCCGCCCGGAACAGGAGTGATCGCTGATGCAACTGGTTCAACATCTGCAAAATCAACATCTCCACACAGATGATTTTCTGCATCCCGATGCATTCCGACATCAATAACAACCGCACCTTTTTTAACATAATCTGATGTTATGAAACGCTCTTTTCCGATTGCAACGATCAGAATATCTGCTCTTCTTGTCACATCTGCAAGACTCTTCGTTCTGGAGTGTGCAACCGTAACTGTTCCATTTTCCCGGAGAAGCAGTGCTGCCATTGGTTTCCCGACAATATTGCTTCTTCCGATGATCACACATTCCTTTCCGGCAATCTCTATTCCCGAACGCTTCAGCAACTGGATCACACCGGCCGGAGTGCAGGATAAAAATCCCTTTTCCCCGATCCACAGTCTTCCCACACTTTCAGGATGGAATCCATCCACGTCCTTATCAGCCGAAATCGTCCGGATGATCTTATCTTCATCAATCTGAGCAGGAAGTGGGAGCTGTACAAGGATTCCATTTACCGTATCATCCGCATTCAGTTCCTTTACAAGCTCTACAAGCTGCTCTTCTGTCGTATCCTCCGGCAGTTCATATGCCCTTGATTCTACTCCGATATATGCACAGGCTCTTTTTTTATTTCTTACATAAACGGAAGAAGCCGGATCATCCCCTACCTGAATGACGGCAAGACAAATGTCCGTTCCGTCATTCTTCAATGCTTCTACCTCAGCTTTTAATTCATCTTTAATCTGCTGTGAAATTGCCTTTCCATCAATTAATTGTGCCATTCTTTTCTCCTTCTTGTTCCGGTTACCCTATTATTTTATACACCCTTTATTTGATGTTGGGGTCAAAAGCCCCCAACAATGATGCCAACGGATTGTTTCGTGCTACGCACTCCCACAATCCTGACATCTTTATTTTCCTGTATGACAGAAGATCCTTAGAACAGACCTGTGATCTTTCCGTCGTCTGTTACATCAATTCCATTTGCTGCCGGTACTTTCGGCAGTCCAGGCATGGTCATTACTGCACCCGTCAGAGCGACAACGAATCCTGCACCGGCACTGACATAGACTTCTCTGATATGGATATCAAAATTCTCCGGTCTTCCAAGCTTCTTCGCATCATCTGACAGGGAATACTGATTCTTCGCCATACATACCGGGAAATCTGAGAATCCCATCTCTTCGATCTTTGCGATCTGCTTTGACGCAGCCGGTTCATACACCACATCTCTTGCACCATAGATTTCCTGTGCGATCGTACGGATTTTATCTTTCAGAGAAAGTTCTTCACTGTAAAGTGGATGGAAACGGCTTTCCTTTGTCTCCAGCGTCTCCAGTACTTTCTCAGCCAGTGCGATGCCGCCTTCTCCGCCTTTTTCCCATACTTCTGAAAGTGCAAATTCACAGTTATGGTCATGACAGAATTTTTCAATAAATGCATTCTCTGCATCCGTATCTGATACAAAAGAATTCAGCGTAACAACAACCGGCACACCATATTTCTGAATATTTTCAATATGCTTTTCAAGATTTACAATTCCTTTTGCAAGTGCATCTAAATTTTCTTCTGCAAGATCTGCCTTTGCAACACCGCCATTGTATTTCAATGCACGTACTGTTGCGACCAGGACAACTGCATCCGGCTTCAATCCTGCCATCCGGCACTTGATATCAAAAAACTTCTCGGCTCCAAGATCTGCACCGAACCCTGCCTCCGTCACTGCAATATCGCCAAGCTTCAGGGCCATCTTTGTGGCACGCACACTGTTGCATCCATGTGCGATATTGGCGAACGGTCCACCATGGACCAGTGCCGGTGTATGTTCCAGTGTCTGAATCAGATTTGGCTTGATTGCATCTTTCAAAAGTGCAGTCATGGCACCGGTTGCCTGCAGATCATCTGCTGTCACCGGATCTCCATTAAAATTATAAGCGACAATAATTCTTCCCAGACGCTTCTTAAGATCAGCAAGATCATCTGCAAGGCAGAGAATTGCCATAATCTCGGAGGCGACTGTAATAACAAAATGATCTTCTCTTACCATTCCGTCGGTCTTTCTTCCAAGACCAACTACAATATTCCGCAGGACACGGTCATTCATGTCCACGCAACGTTTCCACACGATCTGACGTGGATCGATCCCCAGGGCATTCCCCTGCTGGATATGATTATCAAGCATTGCTGCCAGCAAATTGTTGGCAGAAGTGATGGCATGAAAATCTCCCGTGAAATGAAGATTCAGATCCTCCATCGGAACCACCTGTGAATAACCGCCACCGGCTGCTCCTCCTTTGATTCCAAAGCATGGTCCAAGAGATGGTTCGCGTAATGCGATCACTGATTTTTTGCCAAGCTTTGCAAATGCCTGTCCAAGACCTACAGAAATTGTCGTCTTTCCCTCTCCCGCCGGGGTCGGATTAATGGCTGTAACAAGAACCAGCTTTCCGTCCTCGCGGTCCTTGATCCGTTCCCAGAGTTCATCAGAAAGCTTTGCTTTATACTTTCCATAAAATTCCAGTTCAGCCTCTGCGATCCCTGCACCCTCTGCCACCTCTCTGATGTGCTTCATTTCTGCTTCCTGAGCAATCTGAATATCCGTCTTCATTCCTGTTTCCTCCTTGTTCATCCCTCTTATTTTCAATAACATCCTCACACTTTCATGCAAGTTCTGTAAACTACGATTCCTACTTATTTTCCGCTATGTATGCGTCAAATTCTTCTTTTGACATAAGAACTTTTCTCGGCTTTGTCCCCTCTTCGGGACCGACAACTCCTGCTTCTGCAAGCTGATCCATGATCCTTGCAGCACGGTTGAACCCAATCTTGAACATTCTCTGGAGCATTCCGATCGAAGCCCTGTCTTTGTCAATGATCAGTTGTCCTGCTTCTGTAAAATAGACATCCCTGTCATCTGTATCCTCCGCAGATACTCCTGAAATGGATGTCGGAACATCTGCAGTCATCATATGTTCTTCCAGTTCATTACTGTAAGCCGTACTTCCATTTTTGTCAATCAGATAATCTACAACTTTCTGAACTTCTTTATCAGAGACAAAGGATCCCTGCACCCTCACCGGCTTTGGATAACCGGATGGATAGAACAGCATATCTCCTTTTCCCAGCAGCTTTTCTGCCCCGTTCATATCAATGATCGTACGCGAATCCACTCCCGATGAAACTGAAAATGCAATTCTTGACGGCATATTTGCCTTGATCAGTCCCGTGATGACATTCACTGACGGACGCTGGGTCGCAAGGATCAGATGAAGCCCCGCCGCACGTGCCAACTGTGCAAGACGACAGATCGCCCCCTCCACTTCTCCGGGAGCTACCATCATCAGATCTGCAAGCTCATCAATGATGATAATGATCTGTGGAAGTTTTTTCTCTGCATCTTCTCCGGTCTCACCTCTCAGGACTTTTTCATTGAATCCTTTCAGGTCCCTTACATTGTACTCAGCGAAAAGCTTATAACGCTTTTCCATCTCGGCAACTGCCCAGTTCAAAGCCCCGGCAGCCTTTTTCGGATCAGTTACAACCGGAATCATCAGATGCGGGATTCCGTTATATACACTCAGTTCTACAACTTTCGGATCTACCAGGATCAGCTTCACATCTTCCGGATCTGCTTTGTAGATAATGCTCATGATCAGGGTATTGATGCAGACAGATTTACCTGAACCTGTCGCTCCTGCGACAAGGAGATGCGGCATTTTTGCAATATCTGCCACAACAACTTTTCCTGCAATATCTTTTCCAACTGCAAAGGAGATCGGTGATCTGCTGTTCTTGAACTCATCGGACTCCAACAGATCTCTCAGCATAACGGCTGTATTTTCACTGTTCGGGACTTCAATCCCGACAGCAGCTTTTCCCGGTATAGGAGCTTCGATCCTCAGATCAGCAACAGCAAGATTCAGCTTGATATCATCTGCCAGCCCGACAATCTTGCTGACTTTTACTCCCTGTTCCGGCTGCAGCTCATACCGGGTCACAGACGGACCACAGCTTGCATTGGTGACATGAACCCCTACTCCAAAGTTCTGAAGTGTCTGCTCCAGCTTTAATGCTGTGGCACGCAGATGTGCATCGGAATCTCCACCGCCCTTTTTCCCTTTTACCAGAAGATTCATCGGTGGAATGCGGTAAATCTTCTGCGGCTGCTCTTCCATTGCTCTGACAGACTGCTCTACACTGGCTGTCTCGGCTGCAACTGCCTGTGCATTTTCTTTCGTATTTTTCCTGTTCCGTCTGGCCGGTATCTCCTGCGGATCAGATGGCATCTGCATTGCATCAGGTACTCCTTCTTCAGCAGATCTTTCTGTTCCGGTCATCTCTGTCTCTTCTGCTGTAAGCGGTTCTGCACGGTTAATAACAAACCGCCCCGGATCCGATTCTTCGCTATCCCCTCCGTCAGGGACTGCTCCTTCCGGGGTCAGTTCCTGGATCTCAGGAGATTTTCTCCGCCTTCTGCTTTTTCTCTCCTGCGGTACTTCCTCTTCTCCTTCCCCATGCAAAAGAGTCGTTGCAAAGGAAACTCCTCTTGCCTTTTTCTCTTTTCCACCAGGAACTCCTGCTCCGCTCTCTTCTGTCTCCTGAGCTGTCTGCCGCTCTCTTTCTTTCCTTTCCCGCTCTTTCGTACGGATCACTGCGGTTTCCTGTCTCTTTCTTTTTGCCTCTTCATACGCGACTTTGCTTTTCCGTCCGATGGGAGACAGAAGAGAACGCTCTGTGATCAGGATAATACTGATGATTCCCAGTACAACCAGGATCACACCGGCACCGATCTTTCCAAAAAGCGGACAAAATAACCGGATCAGACAGCCTCCTGCGAAACCTCCTGCATTCTTATGCTCACTGGATGCGACATAATAAGAAAATAATGTTGCATTTTTATCGTATGGATGGAACAAAAGCTCAATCATTCCGCACAGGATCAGAAATAATGCAGCAACTGCTCCTAATTTTATGTAAGCATGGGAATTTCCCTTATTGGAAATTCCAAATGCAACTGCTCCAAATAAGATAAACGGCAGAAAATATGCCATAAATCCGAAAATGCCAAAAACTACCGATGACACCGTCTTGCCTACAATTCCACCCAGTCCAAAATTACTGAGGACAAGAAGGATACACACTGCAAGCAGTCCCAGAATGATGATCTCCCCTCTGATCTCATCCCGGTTCTGACTTTGTCCGGATTTCTGCTGCGTCTTCTTTGCCGTACTTTTTGTATTCTTCTTTCCTTTTGTTGACTTCGCAGCCATATAATTCCCCCTTATTTTCACATACTTATTTTAGTATACCATCAATTTTTTTTAGTGTCATCAAAAAAATGATCCGGTTTTTCCTGCTTCTTTTTTCTTCTCTCCTCATCGATCAGTTCATGAAGTTTCTGAAACGCTTCATGAATCCCTCCCACTTCATCGATCATTCCCTCTCTGACAGCCTCCTCTCCCTCCAGCATTGTCCCCACATCTTTCACGAGCTGCGTTGAATCCAGCATCAGCTCCACGATCCGTTCCTGGGAGATATGAGAATGGGACGCAATGAAGCGGGTAATGCGGTCCTGGGTACGCTCCATATTTCGATAACTCTGGATCACTCCGATGAACATTCCAGAAGAACGAACCGGATGAATAATCATCGTGCCTGACGGGACAATAAAAGAATAGTCTGCAGATACAGCCAACGGTCCTCCGATAGAATGACTTCCTCCAAGGACCAGTGATACGGTCGGTTTTCCAAGGGATGCGATCATTTCTGCAATTCCAAGTCCGGCTTCTACATCCCCGCCCATTGTGTTTAAAAGGATCAGTACTCCTTCGATCTCATCATTTTCTTCTGCCTCCGCAAGCCGCGGGAGCAAATGTTCATACTTTGTAGCCTTTGTATTTCCGGATACATTCTCATGTCCTTCAATCTCACCGATGATCGTCAGAAGCTGAATCCCATACGGGTTTCCCTTTTTTCCAAGTTCCATCGTCCCCATTTCGCGGATCTCTTCATTTTCCTTATTTCTCTGCTCCTGTTTTGTATCCATTTTTTCTGTTCCCATAGATTCCACCTCCTACAAGTTCTGAACCATAGTATGAACAGATTTATAATAAATATGTAGGAATACATACAACAGTCCGGGGCGGAACATACGATCTGTATAGACACTCTGCCACTGTCAGTTTTTCCTTCATACCCCGGTATAAAAAAGAAGATACAAATGTATCCAATTTACACTTGTACCTTCTCATCGTTATTAATCTTCCAAAGCCTGCTTTACATCAGCGATCAGGTCTTCAATATTTTCAATTCCAAGACTGAAGCGGATCAGATCCGGCTGTACTCCTGCCTCCAGAAGTTCCTGCTCATTCATCTGTCTGTGTGTATGACTTGCCGGATGCAGGACACAGCTTCTTGCATCTGCCACATGCGTCACAATAGCAACCAGTTTCAGCTTATCCATCATTTTCACGGCAGCTTCTCTTCCACCCTTTAATCCAAAAGTGATGACACCACAGCTTCCATTCGGCATATATTTCTGCGTCAGATCATAATACTTATTGCCAGGTAACGACGGGCAGTTTACCCATGCTACTTTTTCATGTCCCTGCAGATATTCCGCCATCTTAATTGCATTTTCACAATGTCTTGGCATACGCAGATGCAGACTCTCCAGTCCAAGATTCAGGAGAAATGCATTCTGCGGTGACTGGATCGATCCTAAATCTCTCATCAACTGGGAAGTTGCTTTTGTGATATAAGCACCTTTTCCAAATTTTTCTGTATAGATGATTCCATGGTAAGTCTCATCCGGTGTTGTCAGTCCGGCAAATTTATCTCCGTAAGCAGCCCAGTCAAAATTACCGCTGTCAACAATCGCACCGCCTACACATGTTGCATGACCATCCATATACTTTGTTGTGGAATGCGTCACAACATCAGCCCCCCACTCAAACGGACGGCAGTTGATCGGTGTAGCAAATGTATTATCTACGATAAACGGAACCCCATGCTTATGTGCCGCCTTTGCAAATTTTTCAAAATCCAGAACGACCAGTGCCGGATTTGCAATCGTCTCTCCAAATACTGCCTTTGTATTATCCTGAAATGCTGCTTCCAGTTCTTCTTCCGTGCAATCAGGATCAACAAAAGTAGCCGTCACACCCATTTTACGGATTGTATGAGCAAAAAGGTTATATGTTCCGCCATACAGGGCAGATGCACATACAATATGATCTCCCTCTTCTGCAATATTCATAATGGCATAAAAATTAGCTGCCTGACCGGATGAAGTCAGCATTGCCGCTGCTCCGCCTTCCAGATCACAGATCTTTGCTGCTACTGCATCATTCGTCGGATTCTGCAGTCTTGTGTAAAAATAACCGGATTCTTCCAGGTCAAATAAACGTCCCATCTGCTCACTGCTAGTATAACGGAATGTAGTACTCTGATAGATTGGAAGAACTCTTGGCTCTCCATTTCCCGGTTCATATCCTGACTGCACACACTTTGTCTCAATTCTGTAATTGCTCATTTTCTCTTCCTCCTTGAAATTTTCTTAAAAAATGGAGCAGGCTGTCAATTTCAGCTTGCTCCATATCTTTTTAGTAGGTTATTTATTCATTCCAGTTATGATATACATCCTGCACATCATCATCTTCATCAAGCAGATCCAGTGTCTTCTGGATGTTCTTGATATCCTCTTCTTTTGTAAGGTCAACATAAGTCTGAGGAATCATCGTAACTTCCGCAGAAGCCATCGCAATTCCTTCCTCTTCCAGCTTCAGACGTACATCACTGAAATCCTCCGGTGAAGTAAGCACTTCGTAGCTGTCCTCTTCTTCATTAAAATCTTCAGCACCCGCATCCAGTGCAAGCATCATCAGATCATCTGAGTCCATATCACACTCTTCTTTATCGATAATAATCTGTCCCTTTTCATCAAACATAAAAGAGACACATCCTGGAGTTCCGACATTTCCAGCTCCCTTTGTAAACGCATTTCTTACATTTGATGCTGTACGGTTCTTATTATCCGTCAGAGTCTTTACGATGATGGCTGTTCCGTTCGGACCATATCCCTCATATGTAATACGCTCATAATTATCTGCGGAACCTTCCCCGGCTGCTTTCTTGATATTTCTTTCGATCGTATCATTCGGCATATTGTTCGCTTTTGCCTTTGCGATCACATCACGAAGTCTGCTATTATTCACCGGATCAGCACTTCCACCTTCTTTTACTGCAATCGCAAGCTCACGGCCGATCTTTGTAAATATCTTTCCCTTTGCTGCGTCATTCTTCTCTTTTTTGTGCTTAATATTCGCAAATTTAGAATGTCCTGACATACTTTCATTCTCCTTTTCTATCTGACTTAAATCAATTAAGACTTGTACTTCATCCTGCTCTCCGCAACCAGAGCATTATCTTAATAAGTTTACCACGCTTTTTCTCATCTGTAAAGTCCACGTTCCTGTCTTATGTAGGCAGATTCAGGCTGACACAGATCGCCTCGTCTACTTTTTTCATCATTGCAGAATCTATATGACATACATATTCTTTCAGTCGCTGCTTGTCGATTGTACGGATCTGCTCTAACAGGATCACAGAATTTTTTACTATATTATAATCCCTCGTACTGATCTCGATATGCGTCGGAAGTTTCGCTTTATTCATTTTTGAAGTGATCGCCGCACAGATGATCGTAGGGCTGTGCCGGTTTCCGATATTATTCTGGATAACCAGGACAGGTCGTATCCCTCCCTGCTCTGATCCGACCACGGGGCTTAGATCTGCGTAATAAATATCTCCTCGTCTGACCATTTGTTTTCACTCTCCGATATCTCCGTTATGTTAAGCTATACTTAAGTATCTCCGGATTCATCGGATGTATTCACAAATTCTTCAGATTCGTCCTTTAAAAATAATCTGTCTGCGAAATGATTTTTCCATTCTTCAGGTAAACACGTGGGATTCTCTTACTCAGGCAGCATACAAATTCATAATTGAATCTTCCACTTAATTCTGCAAGATCCTCCACCTGGATCTGTTCCTCCTGATCCCGTCCGATCAGAATCACCTCATCCATAAATGCCACATCGGGGATTTCCGTTACATCAACCATAAACTGATCCATACAGACTCTTCCAAGAATCCTTGCCTTTTTCCCATGGATCAGCACATACCCTTTATTTGACAGTGATCTGGGATACCCATCTCCATATCCCACCGGAATGGTTGCAATCTTCATCTTTTTCTCTGTAATATATGTGCCACCATAACTGATCGATGTACCTTTTCCTACTTCCTTTACGAAACTGACATGACTGACCAGACGCAGAGCCGGACGCAGACTCACTGCATTCTGATCCACGTCGTCTGATGGATACATTCCGTAAATGGAAATTCCCGCTCTCGCAATATCATGCTTGAGATCTGGAAAATCAATGATTCCGGCACTGTTGTCACAGTCAAAATACTGGATCGGAACATTTCGTTCCTCCATCAGTTCTTTCATCCATAAAAATTTCTCATGCTGCTTTAACGTATAAGATTTATCCAGCTCGTCGGCTTTTGCAAAATGCGTAAACATTGCCTCTGTCTGCACATTCGGAAGCCTGCTGATCCGTTCAATGGAAGATGCACTTTCTTCCGTTACCGGGAATCCGATCCTTCCCATTCCGGTATCAATCTTAATATGAAAATACGCAGTCTTTCCAAGTCTTTGTGCAGCCTCTGACATTCCCCGTGCCATTTCTTCAGTATAAACCGCAGCACGAATCTCTTTTTCTACCATCTCCTCGTATTCGTCCGGGAAGACACATCCCAGTACCAGAATCGGCTTTTTGATCCCCTGTTCACGCAGGACACCCGCCTCTCCCATACATGCAACAGCATAGCCCCAGATATATGGCATCTCTTCAAACATTTTCGCCAGCGGAACTGCCCCATGACCATATCCGTCGGTCTTGATGACTGCGATCAGTTTTCCGTCTTCGCCAATCCGCTTTTTCATCTGCTCCATATTATATGCAATGGCATCCAAATCGATATATGCACAAACTCTGCTGTATTTCTTCATTTAGTTACACTCCTTTGCTTTCTTCATCGCTACCTGTATTCCATGGATCAGATCCCTTGCGAGAACACTGTAACCACCTTTTTTATCCCTTGCCTCATCTCCACCACAGGCATGCAGAAAAACGCCTGTCACTGCACTTTGAAATCCATCCATTCCCTGTGCGAGAAGTCCGGTGATCACACCCGCAAGCACATCTCCCGAACCGCCTTTTGCCATGGCTGCATTGCCTGCCAGATTAAGGAAGTTCTGCCTGTCTTTCTGGGCAACTATCGTCCTGCTGTCTTTTAAGACACAGATACACGGGGATTCCTCGGTAAACCGGTGAAGTACTTCAAACCGCCGTTCTACAATTTCTGATACAGAGATTCCTGTCAGCCGGGACATTTCTTTCATATGAGGGGTGAGGATCATATTTTTCCCAAGTTTTTTATACAGATCTTTCCTTCCTGCAAGAAGGTTCAGTCCATCTGCATCAATCACGCAGGAACACTTTGCTTTCTCTATTGTACGCAGCAAAATCTTTTCTGATCTACTGCTTTGTCCTAATCCACAGCCGATACAGATGACATCTGCCCACCCGATCAGTTGATCCAGTTTCTCTTCATCATACTCTCTATAGCAGGAAATGATCGCCTCTGGAAGAAGTCCCTGAAGTACCTGCCTGTTCTCTTCTGCTGTATAGATCTGGACAAGTCCGGCACCAACCGTATACGCTGCTGTAGCTGAAAGATAAGCTGCTCCTGCCATTCCCGGACTGCCGGTGATCATAAGGACTCTGCCAAAACTGCCCTTATGCGAATCCTCTTTTCTTTCCGGCAGCAGATTTCCCAGCTCCTTTTTATCATAGGTCATGCAGACACTTTTCTGTTCAAAAAAGTACTCGGGATCAATCCCGATCGTTACCGGAACAACCTCTCCCGCACAGATCTGTCCCGGATACAAAGCACAGCCACGCTTCTGACATGCCATAGATACTGTCAGTTCCGCCTGAAATGCAATACCAAGCACCTTTCCTGTAGCAGAACAGATTCCTGATGGAATATCCACTGCAACCTTCTGTGCCGTCTGCCGGTTCATCCATCCGATCACATCTCTGTAGTGTCCTGCAACTTCTCTGCACAGACCAACGCCAAAAATTGCATCAATGATCACAGTATACTCTTTCTCGGGGATTTCTGTAAACAAATTAATCCCGAGATTTTTGTCGATCTGAGCCTGCAATCTGCATTCTTCCGTCATAGAGCTTTCTCTTCCCGTAAAAAGCACATCCACATGGCAGCCCTTTTCAGCCAGAAGTCTTGCCACAGCAAATCCATCTCCGCCATTATTTCCACTGCCGCATACGATCAGTGGTCGCCTTAAATCCTTTTTCTTTTCTTCCAGTACTTCAACAATTTTTAATGCTGCCCTCTCCATAAGAACCACAGAAGGTACACCGATCTGCTGGATCGTATACTGATCTGCTTTCTTCATCTGTTCTCCGTCCGGTAAATATCTCATGAGCAGTCCCCTTTCTTTTAAAGACAAACTGCTGCGGACCGGTCCAGCTATGACCATACCCGCAGCAGTCCTCTGCTATTTTTGAATTTCATTGTGCTGGCTGATATTATAAGACAATTTCATCAGACTGTCAGCAAGATGTACACTCTCCACAATGACATCCTTGGGAAGTGTAAGATCCGTATGTGCAAAATTCCAAATGGCCTTGATCCCATTCGCTACCAGGACATCCGCTACTTCCTCCGCTTTTGACTTGGGAAGTGTAAGAGCTGCAATCTCAATATCATTTTCCTGCAGGTATCCTTCCAGTTCATCCAGCATTCTGACAGGGATTCCCCGGATCGTCACTCCCTCAAGACGCGGATTCACATCAAATAAACTTTTTAAAATAAATCCATTCCGTTCAAATGATGCATAATTTGCCAGTGCCTGTCCAAGATTACCGGCACCGATAATAATAAAGTTATGATCCTTATCCAGTCCCAGTATCTTTCCAATCTCCGTATAAAGGTACTTTACATTATATCCATATCCCTGCTGTCCAAATCCACCGAAATTGTTCAGATCCTGCCGGATCTGGGATGCTGTTACCTGCATCTTTTTACTCAGGTCATTGGATGAGATCCTCTCTACACCCGCTTCAAGCAGGTCTCCCAAATATCTATAATATCTCGGAAGCCTGGAAATTACGGCACGTGATATTTTTCTTTGTTCCACTTCCATTGCCCTCCACATCATAATCTACCCAACATTATATAGAATAGTTAAACTTCTGTCAAACTTTACTTTCCTACTTCTTGTATTTTCGGCTATTTTCGATATAATAGATACTTGGAGTTTTATAATAATGAAGAGCCATTTTAAAATAAGAACTATGATATAAGGAGTTTATTGATTATGATTTTAGCCTGTCACAATCTGAATAAAGCATTCGGCGAACATACCATTGTCTGCGACGGTTCTTTTCATATTGAAGACCGGGAGAAGGCAGCTCTTGTCGGGATCAATGGTGCCGGGAAATCTACGATTCTGAAAATGATCATCGGGGAGGAACCCCTGGACGGTGGCGATGTTATTCTTGCCAAAGGGAAGACTCTCGGTTATCTTGCACAGCGTCAGGATCTGACATCCGGCAATACAATCTATGAGGAAGTAAAAAGTGCAAAAGCCGATATCTTTGCAATGGAAGCCCAGCTTCGTTCCATCGAGCAGGAACTGAAATCCTTAACCGGGGAAGATCTGAAAAACCGGCTGGATACATACAACCGGCTTCAGTCTGAATATGAGGCCAAAAATGGCTATGCCTGTGAAAGTGAAATCACTGGTGTCCTGAAGGGGCTTGGATTTACAGAGGATGATTTTTCCAAGCAGACCGATACCCTCTCAGGAGGTCAGAAGACACGAGTCTCTCTTGGAAAACTGCTTCTGACAAGCCCTGATATCCTCTTACTGGACGAGCCGACCAACCATCTGGATCTTAGTTCCATTGCATGGTTGGAAACGTATCTTTTAAATTATTCAGGAGCCGTATTGATTGTTTCCCATGATCGGTATTTTCTGAACCGTGTCGTAACAAAAGTCATTGAGGTCGATCAGGCTCATATTCGTATGTATATGGGAAACTACAAAGCCTATGCAGCGAAAAAGCAACAGATCCGTGATGCCCGCCTGAAAGAATACATGAACCAGCAGCGTGAAATAAAGCATCAGCAGGCAGTCATCGAGAAACTTCGTTCTTTCAACCGGGAGAAATCCATCAAGCGGGCTGAAAGCCGGGAAAAAATGCTGGACCGTATCACTCCTGTTGAAAAGCCCGTTGAAAGCGTCCGCGAAATGCACTTTTCTCTTGAGCCGTCCTGTATCAGCGGATCGGACGTCCTGACAGTTGAACATCTGTCCAAACGCTTTGACAGCCAGCAACTTTTTCAGGATATCAGCTTTGAGATCCATCGCGGGGAACACGTTGCCATCATTGGTGATAATGGTACAGGAAAAACTACCCTGTTAAAAATTATCAACCAAGTAGTCTCTGCAGACGAGGGATCTTTCACGCTTGGATCAAAAGTCAAAATCGGATATTACGATCAGGAACATCACGTCCTTCATGATGAAAAGACGATTTTCGATGAAATTTCCGATGACTACCCATCCCTGACTCATACGCAGATCCGCAATACACTTGCTGCATTTCAGTTTACCGGGGAGGAAGTCTTTAAACAAATCCGTACACTCAGCGGTGGCGAAAAAGGACGTGTATCCCTCGCAAAGCTGATGCTGTCCGAGGCAAATTTCCTGATTCTCGATGAACCTACCAACCATCTGGATATTACCTCCAAGGAAATCCTGGAAGAAGCCCTGAACAACTACAGCGGAACGGTTCTTTATGTCTCCCATGACCGGTATTTTATTAATCAGACCTGTTCCCGCATTTTGGAGCTTGTCAATCAGACTTTTGTAAATTATATCGGAAACTATGACTACTATCTTGAAAAGAAAGAAGAACTGACCCGGGCATACGCATCTGCCACTGCCGTATCTGCCGGTATTGCTCCCTCGGAATCTTCTTCCGACAATCAGACAGAATCCAAATTGAGCTGGCAGGAGCAGAAAGAACAGCAGGCAAAAGAGCGGAAACGCAAAAACGATCTGAAAAAGACAGAAGAAGAAATTGCAAAGCTGGAAGAACGAAATACCGTAATCGATGAAGAACTGACAAAAGAAGAAATTTACTCCAACTCCATCGAATGTCAGAAACTTTCTACCGAGCGGGCTGAAAATGAGGAAAAGCTGGAAGTCTTGTACGAGCGGTGGGAAGAGTTGGCGGAGGAAGTGTAATAAATTTGTATTTGTTGGGGTGAAAATGATTCGGTATCAGGAAGGCTTTTTGACAGAAGAGCGTCCATATCCGCCCTTGCTGTTGCATCGCAGTGCAGGACCCGCTTTACCTCAGCCCGTTGACAACTTGTAACAGGAACGTGGAAACACTCGTGCAGAGGCACTCCTGTTTACGTTCCTTAACAAGTTGGGCAAAGTGTCTTCGGAACGCTCC
>ENA-ORUG01000120-ORUG01000120.1-human-gut-metagenome-genome-assembly--contig:-NODE-120-length-97287-cov-30.142947_pt1 | contig 97287 bp, 76 predicted proteins | sample MGYA00242079_ERZ509207 | MGnify/ENA primary metagenome ERZ509207 (study PRJEB26280, sample SAMEA2338780) | human gut metagenome | biome: human gut; feature: human-associated habitat; material: faeces...
GTTTCAGGTGCGAGTGGTTTTGCGATCGTGCAGGTTCGAGTCCTGTTCTGGGCACTTCCCAAAATAGAAAAAATGCAATCCTATACAGAAGACGAAATTGTAGTACAGCTCCGGGACCCGGCCCGACAACGTGAGGCCTTCGCTAAGGTCGTAAGCTTGTATGGCGAGAAGTTGTATTGGCATATACGAAAGATGGTACTGGATCATGAGGATGCGAACGACTTACTCCAAAATACGTTTTTGAAAGCTTGGACGAACATTGAGCTTTTTCGTGGCGAGGCCAAATTATCTACATGGCTTTATAAGATCGCGATCAACGAGTGCATTACTTTCCTAAACAAACAGCGAAATATGAATAACGTATCTATCGACGATGCGGATACCTTTTTGCTGGAACGTTTGAAAGGGGATGAATACTTCGCTGGTGACGAGATACAGGTAAGATTGCAAAACGCTATTCTTACCTTGCCAGAGAAACAACGCTTGGTTTTCAATATGAAGTATAACGAGGAGATGAAGTACGAGGAGATGTCCGAGATACTAGGTACCTCTGTCGGGGCTTTGAAGGCCTCGTATCATCATGCGGTGAAAAAAATCGAGGAGTTTTTAACAAAAGAGGTTTAAACCTTTTGCCCGAATCGCTGTCAAAGCAATATAAAAAGAGAAAAAGTATGAAAAAAGAAGAAAACAACCTAGATCGCTTGAAAGGAACTAATCCTTTCACTGTACCGGAAGGGTATATGGAAGGGCTTACGGAGCGGATCATGAGTCAGCTCCCCGAGAAGCAGGAGGAGAGGGCGAAACGGATTTCCTTGATGGATCGTGTTCGTCCGTGGTTGTACATGGCTGCGGTATTCGCTGGTCTTGGTTTGTTTTTCAAGGCTATCGTGGGAATAAACGGTTCCGATGGTAGTACTGCGTCTGATTCTTTACTGGTCCGGACGGAAGTCCCGACAACGGCTTTAGACGCTATTGAAGCGGAAGAAGATGAGGAGTATTTGGAGTATTTGGAAGCTCAGTACGCCAATTATCTCTTAGATGAGGAACTTTCCTATTCTGAATAAAGTTTAAAATAGTAATTTTATCGAAGATTTTTGTAATAATACTTGTATGAATAAAATATTTTTCATTACATTTGTAGCGATTTCGGTTCTACTCTCTTTCAATGCTACGGCACAAGAGAAGAAAGAGCAAAGACATTTTGATAGAGAGGCATTCGAAGCAAGGCGGAATGCTTTTATTACGGCTGAAGTTGGCCTTACACCTGAGGAAGCTGCACAATTTATTCCTTTATGCAATGAGTTGCGACAGAAAAAATTTGAGGTAGGTCGTGAATGTCGTAAGTTATCAAAAGAAATTCGACATAAGGAGAATCCGACAGATGCTGATTATAACAAAGTGATAGACGAATGTCTGGATGTTGAGATAAAAGAGGCACAGTTGGAAAAAGAGTATTTTGAGAGATTCAAGAAGATACTTTCTCCCGAAAAGGTCTATAAGTACCGAAATGCGGAATATAAGTTTGTCCGGAATTTCATGAAGAGTGGTCGGGACAATAAAAAGGAAGAAAAACAGAAAAAGTAAAATATTATCATTATTTGTGTTTTTTGTTTAGATTTAGTTTTGGCGTTTAAGTTAAGGGAGGGGTGGCGACGTGATGTCGGTTCCCCTTTTGTTTTGCCCTTATCCTTGCTTTATAAGCCTTTGGCCTTGGCTTCATTCCACAGTTGATCCATTTCCTCCAATGTCATATCTTTCAAGGAACGACCTTCTTGGATCGTGTGCTCCTCTAGATAATTAAAACGGCGGATAAACTTCTGGTTCGTGCGTTCCAATGCGTTGTCCGGATTTATTTTGTATAGGCGGGCAGCGTTGATCAAGCTAAAGAAGAGATCTCCGAACTCAGCTTCCATCTTATCTGCGTCCATCCTGTCTATCTCGGTTTTCAACTCATTAAATTCCTCCTGTACCTTATCCCATACTTGATCACGTTGTTCCCAGTCGAAACCTACGTTACGGGCCTTATCTTGGATACGATGCGCTTTTACTACGGATGGGAGGGAAGCGGGAACACCCTCCAGTACGGTTTTGTTACCCCCCTTTTCTTTCAACTTAAGCTGCTCCCAGCTTTGCTCTACCTTTTGAGCGGTATCGGCGGAGGTATCTCCGAATACGTGTGGATGGCGGTAAATCAGTTTCTGGCAAAGGCTGTCGCAGACATCCTTGATATCGAAAGCTTCTTTTTCCTCGCCGATCTTGGAGTAAAAGACGATGTGCAATAACAGGTCTCCTAATTCTTTTTTTATGTTTGTGTTATCCTCACGCATCAAGGCCTCGCATAGTTCATAGGTTTCCTCGATCGTATTCGTGCGGAGGCTCTCGTTTGTCTGTTTACGATCCCAAGGGCATTTTACCCGTAATTCATCCAGAATGTCGAGTAATTGCCCGAAGGCTTCCATCTTCTCTTCTCTAGTTGCCATATTATTTACTTATTCTATAATGATTGTAAAAGAAAGAGGGCAGGGTAGAACCCGGCCCTCTGTTTGTTTTATTGTTGTTCTTTCTTGAATTCTTTCAATCCGTTTTGAAGGAACTGGATGTATTTGGAAACATCCTCATTGAATGCGTATGAAGGTCCGAGCGGCTGTCCCTCGTCATTCAATAAGATGTAGAATGGCTGGGCATTAGAACCGAACTTGCTTCGTTGCAAATAACTCCATTTATCACCGATCGTCTTCAGCTTACGAGTCTTTCCGTTCTCTTGGATCTCGATGGGTTGCGGGAGTTTCGTCTTATCGTCTACCATGAGAGTGATTAGCACGTAATCATTTTCTAGCATTTGCTTCACCTTAGGATCCGTCCAAACGGAAGCCTCCATCTTACGGCAGTTTACGCAACCGAAACCGGAGAAGTCGATCATGACGGGTTTATTTACCTTCTTGGCATAAGCCATACCGGATTCATAATCGTCGAACGCGGCGTGTACCTCGTTTTTGTATAGATTGAAATCTTGTGTATACAACGGAGGAGCGAATGCGCTGATCGCCTTTAACGGAGCGCCCCAAAGTCCCGGAACCATGTAAATGGCGAAAGCGAAAGAGATAATCGCCATAAACAGACGAGGAACAGATACATATTTTACTTCGCTATCATGGCTAAACTTGATCTTTCCTAATAAGTAAACACCCAATAAACTGAAGATCACGATCCAAAGCACGATAAAAGCCTCACGGTCTAGTAAACGCCAACCATACGCTAAGTCCGCTACGGAAAGGAACTTCAAGGCCAAGGCCAACTCCAAGAAGCCCAATACGACCTTCACGGAATTCAACCATCCGCCGGATTTCGGCATACTTTGCAGCATATTCGGGAAGATGGCGAAGACGCTGAACGGGATGGATAACGCCAAGGCGAAACCGAACATACCGATAGCCGGTCCTACCGCCGTACCCATAGAAGCGGCCTGTACCAACAAGGTTCCGATAATCGGGCCCGTACAAGAGAAAGATACCAATACCAACGTAAACGACATAAAGAAAATACTCAATACGCCGGTCGTCGAATCGGCCTTGCTATCCAATTTGCTAGTCCATGACGCAGGTAATACCAGCTCGAAGGCTCCGAAGAAGGAGACTGCGAATACTACCAACAGCAAGAAGAACAGGATATTAAAGATCGCGTTCGTTGATAAATCATTCAATGCGCTCGCTCCGAAGATACCGGTGATCAACAAGCCCATCACCAAATAGATTACGATAATAGATAACCCATAGGTGATAGCGTCGCGAATCGCTTTCTTACGATCTTTCGTACGTTTCAGGAAGAAGCTAACCGTCATAGGGATCATCGGCCAAACGCAAGGAGTCAATAAGGCGATCAAACCTCCCAAGAAACCCGCGAAGAAGATGAATAACCAAGAGGTATCCGCCGCCGATACCGTAGCGTCGCCGAACGATTTCAATTGGTCGATCACCGGAGACCAAAGATTCGGGCTATCGGTTAAGCTGTCGGACGCTTTAGGAGATGTCGTAGCCGGTGTCTCTTTAGCGGCAGGGTCCGGAGTGTTCAACTCGCTGGCCTCTTCCGCTACGACTTGCGTATCCGGCTGTATGGCCGTGGCGTCCTCTTTATCCACCTCTGTAGTCGAGCTGTTAGCTGCCAGAGCTGGATCTACATGGATACTTTTCTTATCGAAAGAGAAAGGTATTTGATCTGGGGGAAGGCAAGTCTCGTCATTACAAGCCATAAATTCCACCTCGCCCTCTACCTTGAATTTAGCGGGATCGGTAACCTTTAGTTTTTGGATGAACGATACCGTACCCGGATACCAACGAAGGTTCATGGCGAATTGCTCGTCGTAAACCGTGGTCGGCTTTACAGAAGGAACCGGTTGACCAATCAGTTCAGCTCCATTCAATGTCTCGAATGTGAAAGATGTAGAAACAGGACCTCCTTCCGGCAGGTTCATGTCATACAGGTGCCAACCTTTGTCCGCCGTGGCGGTAAAGACGATCTCTTTCTCGGGTGCGCCGCCCTTGTCGTCTAGTTTAATTTTCCACTTGACAGGCGTAAGTATTTGCGCCTGCGCTACCAGCGCTATTAGCGCCAGCATGATCGAACTGATGAGTTTCTTCATTTTTTGTCCTTTATTGATAGATTACTTTGCTGTCGATGTGAATTTCTCTGGGATCCGTGTCTCGAAGCGCATCTCCTCGCCTGTTACCGGATGGATGAAACAGAGCCTGCGGGCATGGAGCATCAAGCGTCCGGCGGGATTTGTCTCCGCCCCGTATTTAGAGTCTCCGGCTATCGGATGGCCGATGGATTGCATCTGCGCACGGATTTGGTTCTTGCGTCCCGTCTCCAGATCGAGTTCCACGAGCGAATAGCGATTGTTCGTTTGCAGGAGTCGGTAGCGTGTGATCGCTTCCTTCCCGTCACCATCTTGTGTCACGTACACTTGCATATGCTTGTTCTCCACGAGGTTGGATACGATCAAATCCGTGTCTTTCTCCGGTCGTCCCTCTATCACGGCCACGTAGGTTCGTTGCGTGATAGCCTCGCTCCAGTTGGACTGTAGTTGCTCTTTTACCTTCTGGTTCTTGGCGAACATCATGATACCCGATGTGTCTCGGTCCAGACGGTGCAAGACGAATATCTTGTTGCGAGGGTCGCATTCTTTCAAGTAATCGCTCAGTATACGGTAGGCCGTACGCTCCTTGATACGATCGGTAGATACGGATAGCAAACCTTCCCGCTTGTTGATCACGATGAGGTCATCATCTTCCCAAACAATTCTAAGTAACGGATTGTTGAATTCCACCTTCCCTCTTCCATAGTTGATCCCGACCGTATCGTTAGGGTTCAGCGGGGCATCGAACTGCCGGGTGACTTTCCCGTTTACCGAGATCTGTCCCCTGCTCAATAATCCTTTCACGGATGAACGGCTTTGTTCTTTTAATAACTCGAACAGGAAAGGTAGCAAAGTGTTACTTTCACCCACCGTTACCTGTCGTTCTTTAGAGGGTTTACGTCGATTATCCCCTCCTTTATACTCAGATCGCTTTCTCATATCTATTTTTTATAGTACGCGAAGATACAGGCATTTACGCGAAACTGCAATAGCGCGGAATAGAAAAACCGTTATAAATAGTTTGCTTGTTATAGGAATAAACCTTCAAATCCCCGGATGTAAAAGTAATTGCCATTCACTCTATTTTCAAAATAGCGTCGTGGTCCTTATAAATCACGTCGTGATCTATATAATCTACGACTTGGTCTTTACAAACCATGCCGTGGTTTATAGAATAGTGGTTTGTCCGAGAGAGAATGCCTATTGTCTCGGCCGACTATATTTCCCGATGCTCAGCGTTTTTTGTCTATATTTTTTGTACTTTTGCGGATCGAGAAATGTGTAAAGACTAATTAGTTATAAAAATATGGAAATCGCTAGTAAGTACAATCCCGCTGAAGTAGAGGGGAAGTGGTATCAGTATTGGTTGGATAACGGCTTCTTTAAGTCAAAGCCAGACGGCCGTGAGCCGTATACGATCGTAATCCCGCCCCCTAACGTCACCGGCGTATTGCACATGGGACATATGCTTAACAATACGATCCAAGATATCTTGGTTCGCCGTGCCCGTATGATGGGTAAGAACGCTTGTTGGGTACCGGGTACGGACCATGCCTCGATCGCTACGGAGGCGAAGGTAGTGAATCGTTTGGCCGGGCAAGGAATCAAGAAAACCGATCTGACGCGCGACGAGTTCTTGCGGCACGCTTGGGAATGGAAAGAGGAGCATGGCGGTATCATCTTGAAGCAGCTTCGTAAATTGGGGGCTTCCTGCGATTGGGATCGTACGGCGTTCACGATGGACGAGAAACGTTCGGAAAGCGTCATCAAGGTTTTTGTCGATCTATATAAGAAGGGCTTGATCTACCGGGGCGTGCGTATGGTGAATTGGGACCCTAAGGCGTTGACGGCCCTGTCCGATGAGGAGGTTATCTATAAGGAAGAGCATAGCAAGCTGTACTATCTTCGCTATAAGATCGTAGGCGAGGAGGGATACGCTGTTGTCGCTACTACCCGTCCGGAGACGATTATGGGAGATACGGCGATGTGTATCAACCCGAACGACCCGAAGAACCAACATCTGAGAGGAAAGAAAGTGATCGTTCCGCTGGTAGGCCGTGAGATTCCGGTGATCGAGGATGATTACGTAGATATAGAGTTCGGTACGGGCTGTTTGAAAGTGACCCCCGCGCACGATGTAAACGACTATATGTTGGGCGAGAAATATAATTTGCCTTCTATCGATATATTCAACGATAACGGTACGCTGAGCGAGGCCGCCGGCCTGTATGTGGGCATGGATCGTTTCGATGTCCGCAAGCAAATCGAGGAAGACTTGCGTAACGCCGGTCTTTTGGAAAAGGTAGAGGCTTACGAGAACAAGGTGGGTTTCTCGGAGCGTACGAACGTGCCTATCGAACCGAAATTGTCTATGCAATGGTTCTTGAAGATGGAACATCTAGCCCAGATCGCCTTGGAGCCGGTCATGAAGGACGATATCAAGTTCTATCCGCCGAAGTTCAAGAACACCTACCGCCATTGGATGGAGAATATCAAGGACTGGTGTATCAGCCGTCAGCTTTGGTGGGGACACCGTATCCCGGCTTACTTCTTGCCGGAAGGTGGTTACGTGGTAGCCGAGACGGAAGAGAAAGCTTTGGAACTGGCGAAAGAGAAATGTGGTAACCCGAATCTGACCATGTCTGATTTGCGTCAGGACGAGGACGTATTGGATACTTGGTTCTCCTCTTGGTTGTGGCCGATCTCCCTGTTCGACGGTATCAATAACCCGGATAACGAGGAAATCAATTATTACTATCCGACCAGTGATTTGGTAACCGGACCGGATATCATCTTCTTCTGGGTAGCCCGTATGATTATGGCCGGCTATGAGTACAGAGGGAAAATGCCGTTCAAGAGCGTCTACTTTACGGGTATCGTTCGCGATAAGCTGGGACGTAAGATGTCCAAATCTTTAGGAAACTCTCCCGATCCGTTGCAATTGATCGAGCAATACGGTGCGGACGGCGTGCGTATGGGCTTGATGCTCGCGGCTCCTGCCGGAAATGATATTCCTTTCGATGATGCTTTGTGTGAGCAAGGACGTAACTTCAATAATAAGATATGGAATGCTTTCCGCTTGGTGAAGGGCTGGACGGTAGACGATACGATCGCTCAGCCGGAGGCTTCCGCTATCGCCGTGAAATGGTTCAAGATGCAGCTGGATAAGACGATTGCCGAGGTAGACGACTCTTTCAGTAAATATCGTCTGAGCGAAGCGATGATGGCTGTCTATAAATTGTTCTGGGATGAGTTCTCCTCATGGTATCTGGAGATGGTAAAACCGGGGTATCAGCAGCCGATCGACAAGGCTACTTATGAGGCTACGTTAGGTTTCTTCGATGCCTTGCTTCGTTTGCTTCATCCTTTCATGCCGTTTATTACCGAGGAATTATGGCAAGCCCTTGAGCCTCGCAAGGAAGGTGAGAGCTTGATGGTTGCCCAAATGCCGGAAATAGCGGTTATAGATAGCGCTTATTTGGATGCTTTCGAGATCGTGAAAGAGATCGTTGGCGGTGTCCGTACCATTCGTTTGCAAAAGAATATACCGAATAAGGACGCGTTGGAATTACAGATCGTGGGTGAGCACAATGAGGCGTTCAACGCCGTAATCGCTAAGATGTGCAATCTCTCTTCCATCTCCAAGGTAGAGGAGAAAGCGGCCGGTGCTGTATCGTTCTTGGTCCGTACGACTGAATATGCCGTACCTTTAGGCAATCTGATCAATGTGGAGGAAGAGTTGGCTAAGCTTCAAGAAGAATTGAAATACCAAAAAGGTTTCTTGGCTTCTGTCATGAAGAAATTAGGCAATGAGAACTTCGTGAGCAAAGCCCCGGCGAAAGTAATCGAGATGGAGAAGAAAAAGCAAGCCGATGCCGAATCGAAGATTAAGTCTATCGAGGAAAGTATCGCTGCCTTGACAAAATAAATAGAACGGCCGTTTCTTTGAAATAAGAGCCTATATCAATCTTTTTTTGGTTGATATAGGCTTTTTGTTGTATAAGTTGAAAATGTGATATTAAACTTGTTTATGTTGATGTCTTGGCATTTAAATTTTTATTAACTTGCCGGGCATTGAATAATGGATAGTCGTGCTAACTTTTCAAGGTATATATGAAGAGATTGTTTTTTATTGGTTGTTGGACGTTGATTCTAACTTTGCTTATTCCGGATAGGGCGAAAGGTGACACGTTTGTCGATAGCTTACGAAGAGAAATCAAGGTTTTGCCGGATAGTAGTAAACTAATACGCTTGAACGAATTACTTTATGCCAATACGCATAACAAAGTATATAAAGTATATGCGGATTTGCTACTAGAAGAGGCACAGAGGCAACGTAACGATTATTACAAAGGAAATGCCTTACTATTCTTGATGCGTTATTACTATATGCAAGATCCGGATAGCTTGCGAATATATTTGAAAATAGCGGAACCCCTTTTCATCGCGACAAACCGGATCGAGGAATTATGTAGGGCGAAAGGATGGAATATCTATTCTTTAGCGAATGAGGGGATGCAGGGATTGGTAATCCGGGAGGTGGATAGCTTGAGGAATCTTGCGACCTGTTTTAATTATCCGGATGGGGTGGATATGGCAAACCAAGCTTTAGCGAATTTCTATTTTAATATAGGATTGGATGAGGAGGGTATTCAATTAAGCCGGGAGATCTTATCTCGCATGGAAGAACGTAATGCCTCTAGGATGCGTTGGTATTACGTGTTACGGCTGTTGCTTACGAAGGATTTGCGATTGGAGTATTTGAATAAATTGGATTCTTGCATACAAGAGTGCGAGAAAGAGGGCATTACTCAATTGGATGCGGAACATACTGTCGCTTTTTTAAAAGATCGCTATCATTATTACTCGGCCCAGTATTACGTGGCGGAAAAAGAGCCTTCCTTGGTTTATCAGCACTTGAGGATGATGGAGGATATCGAAAAGAAGAATAATATGAATGCCGAGCAAATCCTGCCTCAATTCCTTTGGATGAATTATTACGCTTTAGCGGGGAAATATGAGAAGGCCATTGATTTGGCGAACAAATTGGAACTAATGCTCTTGGATAAGAAACGCTTTAATGATTGGGTCTCAGTGGAGGATTTTAAGGCGGATCTCTATTATAAGCTTGGAAGAGGGATGGAAGCGGCTAGGGCTTACAGAGATTCTAAAGAAGTGCACGACTCGATTATGCGGGTAAAATATTACGAGGATTTAGCGAAGTTGAAAACCCAACGAGAGGTGGAAAAACTAGAGATACAAAGTAAGAAACTGGAGCTAGAGGCGGAAAAGTCGCGTGTCCGTATCTTGATGCTTCGAGGAGGATTTGTCTTGGTGTTGTTTCTATGTGCGGGCTTGGGTATAGTCGCCTATGCCCGTCATCGTGCGGGGATACGATTAAAGATCGCAAAAGAGAAAGCGGAGGAGGCGGATCACCTGAAATCTGCGTTCTTGGCAAACATGAATCATGAGATCAGGACGCCATTGAACGCCATCGTCGGATTCTCGCAGGTGATCGCCGATGAGGAAGATGCGGAAACTCGTCATGAACTCTCCAATATTATACAAAGTAATAATGAATTGTTGCAACGCTTGATAGAAGACGTATTGGATATATCGAAAATCGAGTCGAATACGTTGACTTTCGTTTTGGCGAATCATGAAATGAAGGCTTTAATGAAAGATATCTATAGTATCATTTTATTACGTATGCCCGAAAATGTAGAACTTCGATTGGATGATTGCCAACCTTTTACGCTTTATACCGATCGGAGTAGATTAACGCAAGTCCTCACTAATTTATTGACGAATGCTATCAAGCACACGAAAAAAGGTTATATTTGCTTCGGGTATGACGTGACGGAGCAGGAAATCCGCTTTTATGTGACGGATACAGGCGAGGGAATCCCGGACGACCAATTGGAACGGGTTTTCGATCGTTTTGTCAAGTTGACGCAATGGACCAATGGAGTCGGCTTGGGATTGGCTATCTCCAAGGCTTTGGTCACAAAGCTCGGCGGTCGTATAGAAGTGACTTCCCAGCAAGGGGTAGGCTCTACCTTTAGCGTTATTTTCCCAAGATAAACAGTATACATTATATATAATATTGTAATAGACCATGAAACACTCAAGACGTACATTTTTTAAACAAGGATTGGCGGGTGCCCTTTTATTAGGTACCTCCACGATCGCCCGGGCCGCTTTGCCGGACCCTGTAAAGCCAAAAGCCCCGAAGGCCGTAAACCCGTTCCATCTGGGAATGGCGGGATATACTTTCGTTAATTTTGATTTAGATACGACGTTGAAGACGTTGGAACGATTAGATATCCATTATCTTTGCATCAAGGATTTCCATTTGCCGTTGAATAGTACGGATGAGCAGATTAGGGCTTTTCATGATAAATGCGCTGCCCATAAAGTGACGGGATATGCCGTAGGTCCTATTTATATGAAGAGTGAGGAAGAGATAGATCGTGCGTTTGATTATGCGAAGCGGGTAGGAGTGAAGTTAATCGTCGGTGTCCCGAATTACGAGCTTTTACCCTATGTGGATAAAAAAGTGAAGGAGTATGATTTTCATTACGCTATCCACTTGCACGGTCCTGATATTAAGACGTATCCCGATGCTACGGACGTTTGGGTGCATACGAAGGATTTAGACCCCCGTATCGGTATGTGTCTGGATGTCGGGCATGACTTGCGAAACGGCTGTGATCCTGTCGCCGACTTGAAGAAATACCATACCCGGGTATTCGATATGCACATCAAGGACGTGACGGATTCTTCGAAGGCGGGAGTCGGGATCGAGATCGGTCGTGGAAAGATCGACTTCCCTGCGCTGATCCGTATGATGCGGGAAGTTAATTACACGGGAATGTGTAGCTTGGAATACGAGAAAGACATGAAAGACCCCTTCTTGGGGATCGCGGAGTCTATCGGCTATTTCAAGGCTGTGAGTGATTTGACATAATGTGGGGGCGTAAATCGCCCCCTTTTAAATAGATGAAGATGAGAAGCATTCTTTTTATAGGCATAGCGGGTTTGTTGTCCGCTTGTAGCACGATTAATTATGTAGGTATCGAGACGTATAATCCTGCGGAGGTGACGTTTCCTGAGAATGTCGCCAAGGTACTTATCGTAAACAATGCCGTCCCCCAACCGGAGGATGCGGGTTACGAATACACCTTGCAGGGAGAGAGGCAAGATACTTGCAAAGCGAAAGCGGATAGTGCGCTGTTTGACGCTTGCCGTACTTTAGGGGAGGCTATCGTGGAGGCTTCTTATTTTAACGACGTATTGCTTTACCATGATGCGGTTCGAAAAGATAATCAGGCGTTTCTGGATACGAAACTTACCCAAGGGCAAGTAGCGTCGCTATGCGATGAGACCGGTGCCGATGCGGTTATCTCCATCGACCGCTTGCTGTTCGATATGAAGAAAAGCGTAGGTACCTTGGGCGAAGGGTATGTAATGGGAATGATCGACGTGCAGATGGCTGGCGTGATACGCAGTTACGTTCCCGATCGTGAGGCTCCACTGGCGACGGTACATATGAAAGATAGTATTTATTGGGCGGAAAGTGCGGATTATATGCCGATCTTGGATAAGGTATTGCCCTCTCCGGAGAATGCTTTGCGTGGGGCCGGTAAATATTTCGGGGCGAAGGTCTACGCTAATTTTGTTCCTCATTGGGAGAAGGAGACTCGTTGGTACTTTACCGGAATGGGTTCACGTTGGAAAGAGGCTTCCGCTTATGCGGCTAATGAGAAATGGGATATGGCGGAAGATCGTTGGTCCGGGCTTTACCGGGGTACGGAAAACTGGAAAAGCCGGGCGAAGGCGGCCTCTAATCTGGCCCTATGCCATGAGATGAGAGGAGCTTTAAAAGAAGCCTATGAGTGGGCTCATAAATCATACGATTTATTCAAGCGTAATAATGGTGATAATGATAAGAGTACCAAATTATTGGAACTCTATGTACAGGCGTTGGCCGAACGAATTCGTTCCGATAAGAAACTAAATGTGCAATTTGGTGAGGATTAACGGCGTTATTCGGTGAATTATTATTACTTTTGACGCATATTCGAATAAAGGAGAATTAATATATGAACGCAAATATGGCAAAGGTTCAATCCCTCATCGAGAACGCTTTTACGTCGGCTGTTGAAAAGCTGGCCAAGGATGAGTCCGGTAATTTTATAAGCGACTTATATGTGCAGGCTGATGCGGAAAGCGGGGAACTGCAAATTTATGATGATGAGGAGCATTTGATCGAAAAGATCGTTATCTTCGATTGGGTGAACTCGAACGAGGAGGAGAACGCATTCAATAAGCGGGTTGCCGCTTCGGTGAAGGCGGTTCTTACGATCTTGTCTACCAAGAATATTTTTGACGTCCCCCGATTCATGAAGCCTCTTTCTGTTAGCTTGACCGATGAGGATTTTGTTGTAATAGAGGAACTTCTCTTCATCGATGATGATATGCTTCGTCTGGACGATCCTCTATTAAAAGATTTAGATGCAGATTTAGATGATTTTTTAGCGAATCTTCTTGCAGATGTCAAATAAACCCTGTATCTTTGCGCCCGAAATAAAGAAACAAATGTTGCCGAAATAGCTCAGCTGGTAGAGCAACGCATTCGTAATGCGTAGGTCGCCGGTTCAAGTCCGGCTTTCGGCTCACAAAATTAGGCAGTTATCTTTTTAGGTAACTGCCTAATTTTGTTTGATAAGGCTGCGGTTCTAGCGAGGTTTGGGAGGTAAGGTTAAACTGGGTGTTAAACCGGAAATGCAATGAACGCAACAGCGTTATTATTTGCGTCAAATTTGCGTCACCAAATGCAACAAAACGCCAAAACAAAACGATTTTTATCAATAAAAAAAGCGGCTACTTGTTTTGTAACCGCTTAATTTATTATTGGTGGAGCATATCGGACTCGAACCGATCACCTACAGACTGCCAGTCTGTCGCTCTAGCCAGATGAGCTAATGCCCCGTCTTGTTAATTCATGTGCAAATATAAGGCTTTTCTTGATATATGCGCTATCTTTGTATAAGAAATTTCAAGAGAAAGGAAAGAAGATGATAGTTTATAATACGACTTTTCATATCCATAAGGATATCGTGGATGAGTGTCTGGAATATTTGAAGAATAGTTATATACCGAAAGCCTCCGAGAGCGGTATCCTTTATAGTCCTTATTTGAGACGGATCTTGGATTCGCGGAATGAGGAAGGTGAAAGTTTTTCCGTACAGTTTCATACGAGGGATATCGATTCGTTGAATGAGTGGGTGCGTAAGGAAGGCGGAGCCTTGCAGCAAGATTTGATAGGACGTTATAAAGAGAAGATCGCTGGATTCTCTACCCTGTTGGAAGATATAGAGCTACCTAAATGATCAAGGACCGTATTATATTAGGCATAGACCCCGGTACGATCGTGATGGGATACGGAATCTTGAAGATCGAGGGGAATAAACCGAAGCTGGAAGCTATGGGAATCCTGCAATTGAATAAATATGAGGATCATTATCTCCGTCTGCGTAAGATATTCGAACGGGTCTTGGCCTTGATCGATCAATACCATCCGGATGAGTTGGCTATCGAGGCGCCTTTCTTCGGGAAGAACGTACAGAGTATGTTGAAACTCGGAAGGGCACAAGGAGTAGCGATGGCGGCGGCTTTAGAGCGGGATGTCCCGATCTTCGAGTACGCCCCTCTAAAAATCAAGCTCTCGATCACGGGGAATGGAAATGCGGCGAAAGAACAAGTGGCCGGCATGCTACAACGCTATCTGAAGATACCGGATGAGTCTATGCTTCCGCAATTGGACGCTACGGATGGGTTGGCGGCGGCTGTTTGTCATTATTTCCAAACCAATAATCCGATCTCGGAAAAGAAGTATACGGGATGGAAGGATTTTATCGCTAAGAACCCCGGGAAAGTCCGCTGATATGAGCTTAAAAAACATAGTTATGAAATTCTCAAACCATAACTAAGGTTCAAAGAATTCATAACTATGTTTTTATTTAGCCTAAACTGACCTTATTCTTATACGATACCTTGCGCCATCATAGCTTTCGCTACTTTCATGAAGCCTGCGATATTTGCGCCTTTTACATAATTGATATATTCGCCATCTTTACCGTGAGCTACGCATTGTTCGTGGATTGCGCTCATGATCTGATGTAATTTAGCGTCTACCTCGGCGGCGGTCCATGAGATATGCATAGCGTTCTGGGTCATCTCCAATCCGGAAGTAGCCACACCACCGGCGTTGACAGCCTTACCCGGAGCGAATAATTGCTTATGCTCGATGAACAAGTCTACAGCCTCAGCCGTACAACCCATGTTAGAAACCTCAGCTACGCACAAAGTCTTGTTCTCGATCAACTTACGAGCGTCAGCCTCGTTCAACTCATTCTGGGTAGCGCATGGCAAGGCTATATCTACTTTTTGTTCCCAAGGTTTCTTGCCGGGATAGAAGGTAGAGCCCGGGAATTCGTCTGCGTAAGGAGCTACGATATCATTTCCGGAATTACGCAATTCCAACATATAGTCGATCTTCTCGCCGGAGATACCCGCCGGATCATAGATATATCCGTCAGGACCAGAGATAGTAACCACTTTAGCGCCCAACTCGGTTGCCTTTGTAGCGGCACCCCAAGCCACGTTGCCGAAACCGGAGATGGCGACCGTCTTGTCCTTGATATCGATTCCGTGAGTCTCCAACATTTGATGTACGAAGTAAAGAGCGCCGAAGCCGGTAGCTTCCGGACGAAGGATAGAACCTCCGAACTCCATGCCCTTACCCGTGAACGTACCTGTGTTCTCGCGAGCCAATTTCTTGTACATACCGTACATATAACCAACCTCACGGCCACCTACGCCTATATCGCCAGCCGGAACATCCCTGTCCGGACCAAGATTACGCCATAATTCAAGAATAAACGCTTGGCAGAAACGCATGATCTCGGCATCGCTCTTTCCTCTCGGAGCGAAATCGGAACCGCCTTTGCCACCACCCATCGGAAGGGTTGTCAAAGCGTTTTTAAATGTTTGCTCGAATCCTAAGAATTTCAAGATAGACAAGTTAACGGACGGGTGGAAACGGATACCTCCCTTGTACGGGCCGATTGCGTTGTTGAACTGAACACGGTATCCCAAGTTAACTTGTATCTCACCTTTATCATCTACCCAAGGCACACGGAAAGTGAAAATACGTTCCGGCTCAACTAGGCGTTCAATGATTTTCGCTTTCTCAAATTCCGGATGTTGGTTGTACACTTCCTCAATTGATAAAAGCACTTCTTTTACTGCTTGCAAATACTCCTTTTCTCCCGGATGTTTTGCCTCTAGCGCTGATAAAATAACTTCAGTCTTCATAGCATTTATATTCTTTAAAAGGATAACATTCTGTTGGCAAATGTAGGTAATTCTTTGGAATGACCAAGAGTTTCGCTTACTTTTTATCAGTGAAAACCTAAAAATCTTCAGTTAGAGTCAGAATGCGTACTTTCATGTTTCAATAGTTATTATTTTTCCTTACATTTGACTCGAATAATTCTATCAGAATCTATTATGAGCGGTATACCGAACTTAAAAGACTTGGTGTTCAGAGACACCCCGTTTGCCAATCTAATGAATAAGCGTATATATAATGTATTGCTTATCGCTACGAAATATGATTCCTTCATGCTGGAAGATGACGGGCGTGTAGATGAGCAGATATTTAACGAATATACTTCCTTAAGCCTCCGTTACCCACCCCGGTTTACGCAGGTGACTACCGAGGAGGAGGCTTTGAATGAGTTGAAGAACCGGAACTTCGAATTGATCATTTGCATGCCGAATATGGATAACCGGGATATATTCGCTGCGGCGAGCGAGATAAAGGTGCATTATCCGAATATCCCGATCGTCGTATTGACTCCTTTCTCGAAAGAGGTGTCTAAGCGGATCGCCAACGAGGATCTGAGCGCTATCGATTATGTGTTCAGCTGGTTGGGTAACTCGGAGTTGTTACTGGCGATTATCAAGTTGATCGAGGATAAGATGAACGCTCCGGACGATACGGCCAGCGTGGGCGTACAGATCATCTTGTTGGTGGAGGATTCCATTCGTTTTTATTCGTCCGCTTTGCCTCATTTATATAAGTTCGTGCTGGAGCAAAGCCAGATGTTCGCGAAGGAGGCGTTGAACGATCACCAGCGTACGTTGCGTATGCGTGGCCGTCCGAAGATCAAATTGGCCCGGAATTACGAGGAGGCGGTACGTATCTTTGATCAGTATCGAGATAATATGTTGGGTATTATCTCGGATATGAGTTTTATGCACAATGGCGTGAAAGATCCGTATGCCGGTTATAAGTTTGGACAGTATGTACGGAAAACGGGTTTGATCATTCCTTTCGTGCTGGAATCTTCGGAGGCCAGCAACCATGTGTACGCGAAGGAACTGAACGCCTCGTTTATCGATAAGAACTCCAAGAGTTATCCGCAGGATTTGAAAAAGAAGATCATGCAGCGTTTCGGTTTTGGCGATTTCGTGATCTTGAATCCGCATACGAAAGAGGAGATCATGCGCATCAAGGATTTGAAAGACCTTCAAAAGAAAGTCTTTCAGATTCCCGACGACTCGCTGGTTTACCATCTCTCCCGGAATCATTTCTCCCGTTTCTTTTATTCCCGTGCCATGTTTCCGCCCGCCGAGGTTTTGAAGCATGTGGACGTGAGTGACTATAAGGATATGGATGAGGCCCGGAAATTGATTTTCGACTTGATCGTGCAATATCGCCGGATGAAGAACACGGGTGTCGTGGCGGTTTATCAGAAGGATCGTTTTGATGAGTATAGTAATTTTGCCCGTATCGGCGACGGTTCGCTGGGAGGTAAGGGTAGAGGTCTTGCCTTTATCGGTGCGATGGTGAAGCGATACCCTAAGCTGGAGAGTGATAATTTTGCCGTGAATATCCCGAAGACGGTCGTGATCTGTACCGACATCTTCGACGAGTTCATGGAGACGAACGAGTTGTATCCGGTAGCGCTGGGCGATGCGGACGACGAGACGATCCTCCGGTATTTCTTGCGGGCCAGCTTGCCCTCCCGTTTAATCGAGGACTTGATGGCTTTCTTCGATGTGGTGAAAAGCCCGATCGCCGTGCGTTCCTCCAGCCTGCTGGAAGATTCGCATTATCAACCTTTCGCCGGGATCTATTCTACGTATATGGTACCTAAGATCGAGGAGAAATACGATATGCTCCGTACGGTGAGCGACGCTATCAAGGCGGTGTATGCCTCTGTCTTTTATAAGGACAGTAAGGCGTATATGACGGCTACCTCGAACTTGATCGATCAGGAGAAGATGGCTATCGTCTTGCAAGAAGTGGTGGGCTCCCGTTATAATGATCATTTCTATCCGACGATGTCGGGCGTGGCCCGTTCCTTGAATTTCTATCCGATCGGTAACGAGAAGGCGGAAGATGGGATCGCGAATATCGCCTTGGGATTGGGTAAGTATATCGTCGATGGCGGGCAAACCTTGCGTTTCTCTCCCCGACATCCCCATAGCATCTTGCAGATGAGTACGATGGATTTCGCTCTTAGGGAAACGCAGACTCGTTTCTATGCCTTGGATTTGAAGAATATGGCGGAAGCCTTCTCGGTAGATGATGCCTTTAACTTGGTGAAGCTGGGCTTGAAGGACGCTGACGCTGAGGGTTCCTTGAAATATATTGTCTCTACATACGATCCGTACGATCAGATTATCCGTGACGGTTATTATCCGGGCGGTCGTAAGATCCTTTCTTTCGTGAATATCCTACAGCATGACGTGTTCCCGCTGGCGGATACGTTGGATCAGATCTTACGGATCGGGCAGCAGGAAATGGGCCGTCCGGTAGAGATTGAGTTCGCTGTCAACATGGACCCGTCGGATCATACAAGGGCGACTTTCTATCTGTTGCAAATCCGTCCGATCGTAGATAATAAAGAGATTATGGACGAGGATCTGAGCTTGGTGAAGAACGAGGAAACCATCCTTTCTTCTACCAGTGTTTTGGGGCATGGCATCGTTGGCGACGTACAGGATATTATCTATGTGAAGACGGGCGCTTTTAATTCATCCAATAATCAGTTGATCGCTTATGAGATCGAGAAGATGAACCGTTCGTTTACCGATCAGGAGAAAGGATACGTATTAGTCGGCCCCGGTCGATGGGGGAGCAGCGACTCTTGGTTGGGTATTCCGGTGAAATGGCCGCATATCAGTAACGCACGGGTGATTGTGGAATGCGGATTGGAGAACTATCGGGTAGACCCGAGTCAAGGTACCCATTTCTTCCAGAACCTGACTTCGTTCGGAGTGGGCTATTTTACGGTTAATCCATTTAAGGGAGATGGTTGGTTCGATGAGGCGTTCTTGAATGCGCAACCCGCCGTAGAGGAGACGGAATATCTTCGTCATGTACATTTTGATGCTCCGATTACGATTAAGATGGATGGGAAGAAAAGTCTTGGCGTGGTATTGAAACCATAAAAAGATAGCGTTTCAAGAGAAGATAGTTGTTTGTGGATTTGCGAGACGAGCCGGTAAGACGGGTCTCGCGAATCCATTTTTTATTTCAAGTGGAAAGTGGCAAGAACCGCTTTGTGGTCGGTAGGCCAGATTCCAAGGGGAGTCATGATCGGGTCGGAGGTCTCTTCCGTCTCTCTTTGCCCACGGAGGATGTCACCTTTCGGACCGATGATACATACATCTGTAAGCGTTAATCCCTCGAATGGAGCGTAATGGATGAAATCGATGCGATCTCTATCGTCCGCTTTCGGCGACCAAACCAATTTCTCTAAAGCGATATCCTTACAGTCCGCCGGGCAGGTAAGTCCCGGATGAGTTACAGGGTTCGGGAAGATCTCACGGTACGTATCTTTGAAGCCGTCTTTCTCCAGCATGACGGATACGTGCCAAGGAACAACCAATCCTTGGTGGTCTCTCATATCTTTGGTCGCCTCGGTCCAGTCCAGATGGGAAGGCTCGTTAAAGTCCCCTCCGAGGATAACGATCCGTCCGGCTTCCCGATCCTTTTTCGCCTCTTTTAGGAAGCAAGCGATAGCGTCGTCACGGACAGATTGCTCGTTCAACCATAGGAGTGTGTCCAGATTGGTGACAGGAGGTTCCTCGTCCCATGTATTTCCGTCGTATCCACGGGCATCGTAATAAGCGCAATTGCGATAATCCAGATGGGCGGTGTAAAGAGCTACCTCGGTATCGCCGATGTGGGTAATGGCCTTGTACATACTACCCCTGTCATCGTTCAAGGGATAGACGGTCGTGCTATCCGTGATCGGGTAGCGGCTTAACAGGCCGGAATCCTCGGTGTAGAAAGAATAGTACGTTTGTCCTCTTTGCTGCAACGCTTCCACGATCCGGTCGCAAAAACGGGTCTGATGATAATTACGTACCTCGCTTAACGTAACGAAATCGGCGTTACTTCTTACGATCTCGTCAGCGATAGCGTCAAAGCCTCCTTTTACGACAGCGCCTTCCTGCCAGATGTTGAATTGAAGAACCTTGAAAGTCTTCTCTTGCTGGCAAGAGCTGAGGCCCAGTGCGATCAACAAGAGTAAGTAGATAAAACTAGTTTTTTTCATGTGTGAAATATTTTGTTAGATGTTTTGTCGTAGCCATTCCTCGGCGGCGGCCAAGGTTTCCGGCTTGCCGATATCCAATAGTTTTAGGTTATCCGCCATATAAGCCCTGATATCGGTTTTGGCGCAAATAGCCAGATAGAAGTTAATGATAGAGAACTTTCCGGTCCATTCTTCCATCAGCTCCAATATCTTGGGCGAGAGTACGTGGATTCCGCTAAAGGCGTACTCGTTGTGTTGATCCGGGTCAAAATAGGGATAGTAAGATTTTACCTCGCCGGTCTCATGATTACGCCAACCACACAGTCTATTCTCCTTATTAAATAATAGATAACGTGAGGTATTGCGCTGGCTGACGAGTAAGGTAGCCAACGGGTTCGTTTGTACATGGGTATCGTATAGTTTCTTGAGATCCACGTTCGATAAGATATCGACATTATGTATCAAGAAAGGCTCGTTCCCGCATAAAAGAGAAGTGGCCTTCTTGATTCCTCCTCCCGTATCCAGCAGATAATCGCTCTCGTCCGAAATTTCGATCCGGACACCGAAGTTGTTGTTCGCCTCCAGAAAATCCACGATCTGGTTGCCTAAATGGTGGATATTGATCACGATCTGGTCGAAACCGGAGGATTTCAGTTTCAGTATGACGTGTTCTAGCATCGGTTTGCCCCCGATAGGTATAAGCGCTTTTGGCGTGTGATCGGTTAACGGCTTCAGTCTGGAACCAGTACCGGCCGCAAAAATCATAGCTTTCATAATGTAGGGTTAAAGAGTTGTTCTATATTTTGTTCTCTATGTACTAAATGTACTTTTACTCCGAACTTGGTGTTAAGATGTTCCGCCAGATGCTGTGCGGAATAGACCGAACGATGCTGTCCTCCCGTACATCCGAAACAAATCATCAAATTGGTGAATCCACGATCCATATATCGTTTTACCGAGGCGTCTACGATATGGTAGACATGCTCAAGGAAGTTCGTGATCTCCCCGTCATCCTCCAAGAACTGGATCACTGGCTCATCCAAACCGGTGAAATGATTGTAACGCTCGTATTTACCGGGATTGTTTATCGCACGGCAATCGAATACGAATCCACCTCCGTTCCCGCTAGGGTCGTTCGGGATTCCTTTTTTATAGGCGAAACTCATGACCTTTACTTCCAGCATATGTTTCTGGATATCGTCCGTGAATTGTTTCAACCCGGTAAGCTCACGAAGGACGGAGCATAAATAGGGGTATTCCGGATAGTCATTCTTCAATAACTGCCGCAGGTTCTCGATGGCGAACGGGACGCTTTGGATGAAATGAGGCTTTTTCTCGAAATACCCCCGGAAACCATAAGCCCCCAATACCTGCAAGGTCCTAAACAGGACGAAATGGCGCAGCTGGCTATGGAAGTAAGCCTCGTCTACCGGGATATATTTACGTAGGGCCGTGATATAATCCGATAGTAATTCATTCCTCAGATCCTCCGGATATTTCGCTTTCGCCTGCCAAAGGAAGGAAGCCACGTCGTAATAAACCGGGCCTTTTCGTCCACCTTGAAAATCAATAAACCAAGGCTCTCCGTCCTTTACCATAACATTGCGTGACTGGAAATCACGGTATAGGAACGTGGCGGAGGAGCTGCGTAACAATACATCGCTCATCTTCAAGAAATCATCCTCCAGACGGTTTTCCTGAAACTCCATCCCGGTAGCCTTTAAGAAACAGTACTTGAAATAATTCAAGTCCCAAAGGATAGACCGTTGGTTGAACTCGGCTTGCGGATGGCAATACGAGAAATCGAAACCGTCGGACCCCAAGAACTGGATGTCGGGGAGTTTGGTGATCGTCTTGTGTAATAAACGGCGTTCCTCCTCGTCGAATACACTGCTTTTACGGCCTTTCTCGATGGCGTTGAAAAGAAGCGTATCTCCTAAATCCTCTTGGATATAAAATGAATGGTCGTCCGAGCTGGCATATACTTGCGGTACGGGTAAGCCCTTCCCCCGGAAATGTTTTGCCATGTAGATAAAAGCCTCGTTCTCCTCAATAGAAGTGCCACTAACTCCAATCAACGTCTCAGGACCTTTTATCCTGAAATACCGGCGGTTAGAGCCAGATGACGGTAACTCCGTTATTTCCTCTGCCGGTGATCCGGTATATGATTGGTATAGCTTCCTAAGTTCTTCTGTTATCATACTTATCAATTTACGGCACTAAGATACCGCTTTTTAATTGAAAATTAAGAATTGAAAATTGAAAATTGGGACTTCGTCGGAAATAAGAAAGGGGAATAGCCTCTCAAAGCCTATCCCCCTCGCTTATATGATCATCAATCGCTTCTCTCTAACTAATTCTCAATTCTCAATTTTCAATTACCTAGAGTATTCCTTGTGCCATCATAGCCTTGGCTACCTTCATGAAGCCGGCTACGTTTGCGCCTTTCACGTAGTTTACGTAACCATCCTCTTGCTTTCCGTATTTTACGCATTGCTCGTGGATGTTTTCCATGATGCTCTGAAGTTTCTGGTCTACTTCCTCGCTGCTCCAGCTTAACTTCTGTGCGTTCTGGGTCATCTCAAGACCGGAAACGGATACACCGCCAGCGTTAGCGGCCTTACCCGGAGCGTAAAGGATCTTGGCCTCAAGGAAGGCATCGATAGCTTCCGGCGTAGAAGGCATGTTAGCACCCTCGGATACGGCGAAGCAACCGTTAGCCAATAAAGTCTTGGCATCGTCGCCGTTCAACTCATTCTGGGTTGCGCTCGGCATAGCGATGTCACATTTCTCTCCCCAAGGACGAGCGCCTTGTACATATTTGCATCCGTATTGCTCTGCGTATTCACGGATACGGCCACGATACAAGTTCTTCAACTCCATGATATAATCCAGTTTCTCACGGTCGATACCATCCGGATCATATATATAACCGTCGGAATCAGACATCGTGACAACTTTCGCTCCAAGACTGATTAATTTCTCTACCGTATATTGAGCCACGTTTCCGGAACCTGATACACAAACTACCTTGTCTTTGATATCAATGTTGCGGGTTTTCAGCATCTGCAACAAGAAATATACGTTTCCGTAACCTGTAGCTTCCGGACGGATCAAGGAACCTCCGAACTCGATACCCTTACCCGTGAATGTGCCCGTATTCTCACGAGCCAATTTCTTGTACATTCCATACATATAAGCCACCTCACGTCCGCCTACACCGATATCGCCGGCGGGAACATCCGTGTCCGGACCGATATGGTGCCATAACTCAAGGATGAAGGCTTGGCAGAAACGCATGATCTCAGCGTTTGACTTTCCTCTCGGGCTAAAGTCGGAACCTCCTTTACCACCACCCATCGGCAATGTAGTCAGTGAATTTTTAAACGTTTGCTCAAAAGCCAAGAACTTAAGGATCGATTGGTTTACGGAAGCGTGGAAACGGATACCGCCTTTGTACGGGCCGATAGCGTTGTTGTGCTGGATACGGTAACCCATGTTCGTCTGGATTTGTCCCTTATCGTCCATCCAAGTTACACGGAAAGAGAAAATGCGATCGGGGATACAAAGGCGCTCGATCAAGTTGCTTTTCTCAAATTCCGGATGCTCGTTGTAAGCTTCCTCGATAGTCCCTAAAACCTCTGATACTGCTTGATGATATTCCGGTTCGTTCGGAAATCTTCTTTTCAAGTTGTCTAAAACTTCACTTGCCTTCATGACTGAATTTTATATTTAGAATGTTATACCATTTTGTTATCCGTACGCCGTTTGTTTAACGACGTGGCAAAGGTAAGCTAATTTTTGACACTAGCAAATAATTGAAAGATAAAATGCGTAAAAAATATCATTTAGATATATTATGTTTGAAAAAACGACGAAATGTTATTCGTTTCTATGTTTGAAATTCTTATAGATCGGAACGAACACAATGATAGCGGAGGCTACAAGGGCAAATATGACGTCGAAATTGATCGTTTCACTGTATACAAGCAGCATGTAGCATAAGACACCCCATAGTAAGGTGATACATACGGCTTGACTATTTGTTATCTTTCTGCGTGCCATTGATTACATTTGTTTAGTTTGAGGAAATAAGCGATCCGAAATAAATCACCAAAGCCAAAAAGACAGCTACGATGACGAATAGGATCATGATTTGTTTCTCTAAGGGATATTTTCGTAGAAAAGGGATATGACGTGCGAATCCGGCGACTTTCTCTACCGGTTCCGCTTGCTCGTCTTCCCGGGGCAGGTCGTAACCGCCTTCCTCCATGATCTTCATGGCCCGGGGAACATCGCTTTCCAGAATCTCCACCCGTGCACCGCCTACGTCTACGTAACCGGCCATGATCTGGCTGCTTAGCTCGTTACGGAGATAACATTCTATCCCTTCCGACCTCAACAGGGCCATCAGCGGTTGGGCATCCGCCGGATAGGTGAACCGGGCTATTTCTACGATCTTGTCCATGGTATTTATTTTTCTGCAAATGTAAGTAGACAATCACGAATTAACCGTGTTTTTTGTTGTAATTTACTTTTTTTATACGTGAATATTATGAAACAGTATGATTTAGCGGAGGGTATGCGGATGTATATAGCCCGATTGAGAGAGCAAGGGCGCTATTCGTCCGCCAAGAGTTATCAGGATGCCTTGAATTCATTCCTGCGTTTTTGTGGGCAGGAGATGATCCTTTATACCCGTATTGACCGGGAAATGCTTTTGAGATATCAAGATTATTTGCGGGACCGGGAATGCTCGTGGAATACGGTATCTACCTATATGCGTAGGATTCGCCGTGTGTATGGATTGGCGATGGAGAATGGGGAGGCTCCTTTTTCCCGTTATTTGTTCAAGGGGATTTTCCTGGGAGTGAAAAGCAAACAGAAGAAGGCGTTGCCTGCGGAGTCCTTGCGTTTGTTGATGACCGCTCCGCTGGCTGCTCCGGAGTTGCGCAAAACACAGCGGGCATTGTGTTTGATGTTCTTGTTTTGCGGTATGGCGTTTGTCGATTTCGCTCATTTGAAAAAGAGTGATATCCGGAATGGGGTCTTGAGGTATAATCGCCAGAAGACGGGTACGCCGATGTTGGTCGAGATACAGCCTGTGGCCAGGGAGTTGTTGGCTGCGCTGATGACCGACACGCTTCGCGATTCTCCTTATCTATTCACTTTCTTGAGCGGGACGAAAACGGGTGAAGAGGCCTTCCGGGAATATACCTCTGCCTTGGCTGATTTTAACAGGTCCCTGAAGGAGCTGGCAAATGCCTGTGGTGTGACGGAAATAGTTACCTCGTATTCGATCCGTCACTCTTTCGCTACGACCTTGAAGGAACAGGGTGTACCGATCGAGATGATCAGCGAATTGCTGGGACACCAATCGATCAAGACCACGCAAATCTATTTGAAAAGCTTCTCGTTGGATAGGATGTCTGCGGTGAACAAGGCTTGCTTCGAGAGTATATATAATGAGGTATCAAAGGTGGGGTAGGCGATAGGCTACTTGGGAAGTAGCGTAAAAAGTGAGAAAATCATTATTACCCTGCTGTAGAGACGGAGTGTGCTCCGTCTCCCACCGTCAGGTAGTAATTTAAAATACCTATTTGAGGGGATGAGACGGGGCACGCCCCGTCTCTACACGATAGTTCGTACGATTTTTGGGTGACGTGATGATGTAGGGAATATGAGGTCGTTTCGTCTCCATTGTCGTGTCCGTACACCACGCATAGAAACGAAAAATAGAGGAAAGACAAATTCGGAAAACAAACAAAGCCTACACAAAGCCTAAAAATTGTTTGTTATTCGGTGTTTTTTATTAAATTTGCGGCGTGGAAGATTACGCTACTTCCCAAGTAGCCACTCTTTCACGTCCCGATAGAAGAGATATTGACATGGTTTATATTGCTTTTAAATTTTCGGGAATAGAAAAGAATTTTTGATTTAAGTGTTAGATTATCAGTGTGTTAATATGATGCTCTGATATGGCATTGAATTACCTATGGGTCATGATCTTCCTCCTTTACCATCGCGTGATGTCCACGCCGTAAGATGGTATGTGTTATCTCTTCCCGCTTGTCATAAAGGCCCTGCTAAGGGTTTGAAGAAGGAGTTGGATCGCAGAGTGCGTTTGGGTGAGCCTACGTTCGATTTCTTCGCCCCCTCTTTCGTGGAGATGCGCCGCCGTGAAGGGCATTTGGTGGAGACTCACCGTCCGTTGCTCTACAATTATGTGTTTATCCGCTCTTCTGTATATGAGATCTTCCGTTTGAAACGAGATTTTCCCTTGTATAATTTCCTGCCTAGCGTGGATGGCCGTGGCTCATATCCTTTTGTATCCGATCGTGAGATGGAAAACTTGCGTTGGGTGGCCCGTTCTTACTCGGATGAGCTTCCGGTGTATGTGCCGGAAGCGGGTTATTTGCGTAAAGGTGACCGGATACGCATCACGGATGGTCGTTTCAAAGGTGTTGAGGCAAGTGTAGTAATACAGCCCGGTGTTGGCGAGCGGGAGGTAATGGTATGCGTGGACAACTGGATGTGGGTTCCCCTGTTGCGTGTTCAGCCGGGCGAATATGAGGTGATCAGCTTGGCCGAGGAAGGCAAGCATGTATATACCCGTTTGGACAATTCCCGGATACAAAATGGTCTTCATGAGGCACTAGGGCGTCATTGGGGAAGTTGTGGCGTTACGGCTGCCGATCGTGAGCTGGCGGCCGAGACCTTGCGTACCTATGGGGAGTTGCAGTTGGATTCGGCCGTGATGCGTTGCAAGCTCTATTCCCTCTTGTTGCCTGCCTATACGATATTAGGGGACGAGGAGCGGCAAAAGTCGTTGATCGGAACGATCGTCTCGTTCTTATCCTTGATCCGTGCGGAGCAGTCGTTGGCATTATTACTACTTACGCTTTATGGCTGTACGGATAGCAGTATCTATTATTATCGTGCGCACGAGTTGATCGATCCGTGGAGCCGGGAATCCTCCCCGAAGAAGAGTAAATTATCTTTGATCCGTCGGTTGGCTGATTACGACCGGTGGCTGAAACATAATGAATAATTCAAAATTCATAATTTACAATTCATAATTCAAAAAGAAATGTCTTCCCTTCCCTCCGGTATTCGCTTGGTCGCATTGCTAAACGAACACCTGAACGAGATCATGGAGCGTGAGCGCATGAACCATACCTCGATCCACTTATATTGTACAGGACCTTATTGGGTGGCTTTCGAGCGTTCGGCCTACCAGCTGCATCGTGCGTTCCCGGATAGCGAGACCACACCGCTGCGCCTGTTCGCCTACCCGTTCCCAATCGTGATGGTCTCCGTTACGGATCGCTCGCTGCGTTCCTACGCCCGTAAACATATCTTGCGGTGGGACGAGACGGATTACGTGGTACTAACTGCTCCCGAATCCTCTTCGACCGACTACCGAAGATGGCATGCCGGTGAGGTGGAGGGCTTGCCCCAGCTGACATGAACCAAAAATTTTATTCATGATGAACCTTTTTTCTAAACTCTCAACGTGGTATTTCTCAAGGAAAGCGTTGCCGTATTGGAGCATTATCCTGTTGGATTGCTTGGTGATCCTGTTTTCAGGCTTGCTGGTATATGCCTTGAATAACGGGATCTTCGCCACGATGGGCATCTTTTGGCACCTGTCGCTCACGTGGGGTGTTTGCCTAGTGCCTTATCTGGTGGGCTTTAGGCTGTTCCGTACGTATTCGGGCATCATTCGTTACTCTTCCTTCGTGGATTTGCAACGGGTGGGCTTCGCCGTGCTGTTCGGTGTGGTTTGCGTGGTGACCTTCCAAGAGTTTACGGATTTTTCGCCTTACTTGGTGTATATCCGTAAACGAGACCTTGTGCTATCCTCCCTGCTGGCGATGAGCTTGATGTGGGCGATGCGTGTGTTCGTGAAGTATTTCTACGTGACAACCTTCCGTCAGTCGAAGGCTGAGCGTGCCTTTATCTTCGGCGTGAAGCAGGGCGGTATCAGTTTGGCGAAGAGCATCCAGAACCAAGATCCCGCACAGTACGTGCTGGCAGGCTTCGTCTCGGAGGCCGGGAACATGCAGAATCGTATATTGATGGGAGTGCGTGTGTACCCTTTCGATGAGGAGCTGATCGATGCGATGCGCCGGGAGCGGGCGACGATCCTTTTCGTCTCCCCCTTGAAGAGCGACTCCATCCGGGAACAGCCGGATATGGTGGCCCGTTTGGCGGAGGCGGGGATCAAGATCTACGTGACCCCGGCGGCGCAAGAATGGGATGGCAGGAGCGATTTGACGCATACACAACTCCGGAAGGTTGAGATCGAGGATCTGCTTCCCCGGGAAAAGATAGAGATAGACATGGAGGCGGTGGGCCGCTTGCTTCGTGGTCAACGCATCCTGATAACGGGAGCCGCCGGCAGCATCGGTGGCGAGATGGTGCGCCAGATCGCCTCGTTCACTCCGGATCGCTTGATCTTGGTAGATCAGGCGGAGACCCCCTTGCACGACATCCGCTTGATGATGGCGAGGGATTGGCGGGATATCAACGCCTATACCTTGGTGGCGGACATCGCTAACAAGTCTCGCATGGAGGAGATCTTCTCGGAGCATCGCCCCGCCTATGTATTCCATGCGGCGGCCTATAAGCACGTTCCGATGATGGAGGATAATCCTTGCGAGAGTGTGGGTAACAACGTGGACGGTACCCGTGTGATCGCCGACTTGGCCGTGAAGTATGGCACGAGGAAGTTCGTGATGATCTCCACGGACAAGGCGGTGAATCCTACGAATGTGATGGGTTGCTCGAAGCGCATCTGCGAGATTTACGTGCAGAGCCTCGACAAGGCGATCAAGGAGGGCCATGTGGAAGGCGTGACGCAGTTCGTTACGACCCGCTTCGGCAACGTGCTGGGTTCTAACGGCTCCGTGATCCCATTGTTCCGTGAACAGATTGCCAAGGGCGGTCCCGTGACAGTGACGCATCCGGATATCATCCGTTTCTTCATGCTGATCCCGGAGGCCTGCCGGTTGGTATTGGAGGCGGGTACGATGGGTAACGGTGGGGAGATCTTCGTCTTCGACATGGGCAAGCCCGTGCGTATCATCGACTTGGCGAAACGTATGATTCAGCTTTCGGGCGCCAAGAACGTAGAGGTCCGGTTTACGGGTCTTCGTGCCGGCGAGAAGCTGTACGAGGAGGTACTGAACGACGAGGAGATCACGCTGCCTACCTTCCATCCGAAGATCAAGATCGCCAAGGTACGGGAGTACGATTATGATACGGTTTGCCAAGATATAGATGAACTCGTCGGCCTAGGCCGCTCGAGGGACGATATGGCCATCGTGGGCAAGATGAAGGCGATCGTCCCCGAGTTTAAGAGCCGGCACTCCAAGTACGAGGTCTTGGATAAGGCGCTAGAAAGCGCAAGCACTGATGCCTAAGGCCCCGGCGATGGTGGTGGCTATGGCGATGACTACTTTGATGATTACGCTCCAAACGTTGGTTTTCTTCTTTTCACTCATTTAAATTTGTTTTATAAGGTTGATAATACGAAGTCTGTATCAATGAGCACGCCGAAACGTGCCCCATTATATCTCATCCGGGCTCTCGCTGTCCGAGGAGCCGTTCTTACCGGAGATATCCACCGTTGTCTTACCGGCCTTCTGGGCCTTGATGACGGCGGCTTGGGCGGCCCGGGTGGGGACGAGGTTGAACTTGAGGCCTTGGAAGATGACTTGAAGTTCCTCGCCGGGGACGAACTGGATGTTCACCCCCTTGATATAGTCGGAGGTGAACAGGTCGGCACTTGGCGCTCCCCCGGAATTGATCTGGAGGCGGAAGGCACCCAGATCGCCGAAATCCACCTGCTTGCCGGCTTTCAGAACTTCCAGCATACACTCGGTGGTGGCGATGAGCACGGCCGAAACGTCGGCTTGGTGCACCGTACATTTACTCGCTATCAGGGTAGATAGCTCTTTTAGGTTGAGCTCGCCGTTGGTTTGCGCCTTGGCGTAGGCTTTCTTGGGTTCCTCTTTTTTCAACGGGTTACCCATCATGGCAATGGAATAGTTTAATGACATAATCGTAAGATATTTTAAGTGATACATAAGGAACTTGGGGGATGATGAGTTGAGTCCTCACGCTTGATGACTTGGCTCTTCGTGCTCCTTGATTTAAGTCTTCGGTTTGAAAGACTTAAGTCAATTAGGCGACTTTTCTTTATCGATAACCTGACAGCGAAGATTGCCGGGTACGTAAGAGATATGGATCCATCGGGCGCCGGGCTCTAGGATGAGCTGAGTGAACTCGAGTCCGCACAGCTCGTGCGTCTCTTGTATCAGTCGGAACAAGAGGCGATGATCATCTGGAGAGCCGGCTATCAGGTCGGCGGCGCAACCGAGGAGGTGGTGACTGTGCTTGGCTCCCCCGATAAGGATGTTCAATTCGGGGCAGCGATAGCCGCTACTGATGACGATGGGTCTGCCCCAGACCCGCCGTAGCGGGTCTAGCAGCATTTCCACTAGGATCGTGACCATTTGCTGGGCCACCGGGGTGAGGCTGTTGTCGATCCCGTCTCGCCGGGCCGTGGCGGAGTCTTCAAACTCTTGATAATTAAAGTAGCGCATAGGAGACAAGGTTGATGTTTTTGTTTCTGTAGCAAAGATACGATAGGCGGAAAGCCCGGATATACCATTTGTTTCCACCTATTCGCTCTAGGAGAAGAATTTTAGGGTTCCCCTAAAAAATCATAGAATATCTGTACTTGCTTTGGCGTGATGGAGCGATCTTTCGAGTGATAACCATGACGGATAAGGGCCTCTTTCAGTCCTTTCACGTCACGGATATATCGGTTCAACTTATGCAAAGCGTTCGAAGGGGTGCCTGTCAGGCAATATTGACGGGCGAGATCTATTTTTTTCATCTGTGTTGAATTTTAAAATGACTATAGGAGGGTTTCAAGTTTCAAGGTTTCATGAACCCTCTTTCCTCACACACACGTACGTACATTATATGGGTTTCAAATAAATCCCTTTATGCTCGCCATGCAGGAGGGCTCCAGAGTCGCATAGTCGGCGTAGCCATGTCTTGGCGGTGTTCTTGGGGATGTTGGCATGCTCGGCGGTCTCCATCCATTGGACGGTGGTGAACTCGTCTGGCATGGAGCTGAGCAGACTGTCCTTTTCCGAGAGGCCTCGGCTGGTGATCTCGCCGGTAGGCAGGAATGAGAGGATATGGGTGGCGTGGAGGTAGAGCGGCTCTGCCATTGTCAGAAGGGCGGCGAAGTCATCGTCGGTGATATGGAGTTCCCAGCCTCCAATGATCTTGTCCTTTAGGTTGTCGCTGTTGATGCCTTGGGCCGGCAGCAGTAATTCCGGTTGTTCCAAGGCACGAAGCATGGCTACCACCTCCATGAAACGTACGAGGTTGATGGCGAGGCGTACCACGGAACTGTTCATCTCCTGCCCGTTGGATTGCCGGGCACGCAGGAAAAGACGTACGAAGCTGTCGTTGAAAGCGGCTTGTTGCTGCTCGTCGAGGCGCAAGGTAATGGTACCCCGGCACTTGAGCTGATCGATCGTGGCCTTCCACTCGTAGCCCATCCGGTGGAATTCCTTCTCGGCGTCTACCTCGTCGACGGAGAATTGGTCGATCCATTCCCGGATCTGCGATTTGTAGTAGAAGACCTCACGGCTGAAGAGCCCGTTCTCGCCCGAGGGGATAAGCGGCGCTACCTGTCCGGGCGTACCCGAGAGCACCATCGAGAGGAAGGTGGAATCGCATTCCCGGTATTCGTTATCGGTCCGTCGGTTGAACGAGAGCCCGGCATGGTCGAAAGCGTTACGGAGCGTATCGCTCCAATGCCCGTAATCACCCCCGATAGCGGTGGTGATGGTATCCGCCTCGGTCTCGAAAATGATACCGGTGCCGTCCGAATCGATGATATTTTGCAAGATACCCGTCCCGGTGTTGTTGCCGGAGATGATAAACATACTGTTTTTAGGCATCTGGGGCATCTCCATCTTGGCTTTCTCCTTGCCTAAGGCATGATAGGCAGCCAAATCTTGGCGGTACTGTTTCATCGCTAGGTCCACTTGTTGGCGGATCTCCCGGTGGATAGGCTCGATAAACTTACGCAGCCACGCCATGATGCCCTTACCCGATGCGGGCGGAGCGATCACGAAGAGCTGGATACAGGGATAGATCCAATGCATCCCATAGAGGCAACGCACCGTCTTGCCCAAGGTGGCGCCTAGGGCGGTGAGAGCCGTGAGCAAAAGGATATCCCGCTGCTCGGCATTATCGGCGAAACCGAGGATGTCCCGTAGCAACGAGGGCCATGGATAGCCGGGTACCAGCCGTGGCAGGGAGGTGTAAGGCTCACTGCCGATGTGGAGTGGGGCGTCGTTTGCCTCGGTTTCCCGATCGCTGGTCTCGTGGGCTTGATCTACCGTATCGGCTATATTATATGTACTCACACGTGTGTGTGAGGAAAAGGGTTTCGTGAAACCTTGAAACTTGAAACCTATTTCCACGCCCGCCAGCTTGGCTAAGTGGAAAGCGGTGCCCAGATGGACATTCTGGTTTCCGGTGCGCAAGGCACTGGAGAAAAGCTTGTTGGCGTGTAGGGCGTTGAACTTGGGCGATGGCTCGCAGAGACTGATGAAGTCGCTACGTCCTGCCTCCCCGCAATCGGTGGCGATGGCGAAAGCCAATTGTACATACTCGGCGTAAGTGGGGGCGATATCGGCATGGGTCGCCCGTACCGCCTCGACTAGTTTGGAAAGATCGTTGTTCATGATATGAATATTTTAGCGTTAGAATCGTGAGACAAGAAACAGCAGCGGGCGATATCCTTGCCACAGGTATCCACCTCACCCTTGAAGGTGTCGGCATACAGGAGCTGTATGTAGCTCATGGCCCATCGAACGGTCTCGTCTCCGGGTATGAAAAGCTTCACTCCCAGTCCTCCGGGACTGACAAAGGCGAGGCGGGTCCCGAGATAGGGATCGGCGAAGAGGCGGTCCCGGAGTTGTTCCGCCTCCTCGAGAGAGGCGAGATGGTCGATATCGACCACTACCAACCCCGAGGCGGAGATGAGAGCGTCGCTCTTACGACGGGAAAAAACGCCGTGGGGCGTTACGAACGGCAGTTGTCGCTGTTTGAGTTGGCGGTATTCCGCTACCCTGCCTTCCCTGATGAAGGCGCGTAATTCGTTGGTAACCGTTTCGAGAGATTTATCCTCGGTGATCCATCGGTACACTTCCCGTAGTGTACAGTTCCCGGTCGGAAGCGTGTTGGTGATGGGAGGAAGAAAGTAAGACATTTGTTGGTCCATATCAATAGGATTTCAGATTAATTTTCTAAAGCTATTGCTAATAATTGACTCTACGTTTCAGCCTATAGGCTGAAATATCGGATGATTGTTTGATAAAAATTAGCACAGTATGAAGGAAAATTTAGATTTGAACCAGATTTTATTTGATGAGTTAGTGGAATTTCCACGTAAGCGGTTAGGAATCTCCATCCGTGAGTTTTGTGCGGAGGCCCACGTAGGCACCGCCACCTACAGCAAAGCGAAAAAAAAAGAGTATCAACCCCCAGAGCCTGACCCGCTTGGTACAAGAACTATGCGTAGAGATGGATGAACCGGAGTTCATGGGGTATGGGGCCGGGGCGCTCAAGGAGGTGTATAGGGCGATGAGGCGTGGAATGGGAAAAATAGAGGGTTGAAAGTTGATCGTTTAGGGAACGTTATATTTGTTTTGACGAACCAACGTTTGGAAAGTCTCATCAAACGGGCCTACGCCCAGACCAGCCAAAAGGTGGTTGTCTTGATCAACGAGTACGACGCTCTGCGTTTGTTGCAGACCTATCTTTTCCACCATCCTCTAATGTAACAATACGGATTATGAGGGCCATTACCAGTCCTTGCTTTATACGATTTTCAGCCTGCTAGGAATGTATGTGAACGTGGAAGTCCGTACCCCGAAAGGCCGTGTGGATATGGTGATACGCACACTGACAACGCTCTATGTCGTGGAGTTGAAGTTGAACAAGACTGCGGATATAGCTCTTGAGCAAATCAATTTGCGCAATTACCCGGAGCGCTTCGCTCTTTGTGGGTTGCCGATCGTAAAGGTTGGGATTAATTTTGATAGTGAGCGGCATACGTTGGGGGGGATTGGGTTATTGAATAAGGAATTGGAAGGAACGTTCTGTGAGATGTATAGGGCAATGAAGTAAAGTTGATATGTGCAGGAGACGGCAAGAGTATGTTTCTGGATATATAGAAGAACTGTAATCTAGATAAATTTAAACCACCGTATTTTGCCACACATTAATAGAAACCGGTAAGTCTCGATGCTTTCAACTGAATAGTTGGATGATAAGGTGCTTATTACTTATGCCTTAACTATAAAATCAAAAATCATAAATCAAAAAGATATGAATATCGCAATTGTTGGCACGGGCTATGTCGGCTTGGTGTCGGGCACCTGTTTTGCTGAAATGGGTGTGAACGTCACTTGTGTGGACGTGAATGAGCAGAAGATCCAATGCTTGCAAAATGGGGTAATGCCTATTTATGAGCCGGGACTGGAGGAATTGGTGAAACGAAATATGGAATATGGCCGTTTGCGTTTTACGGTAAATTTAAAGGAGGCGATGAAGGAGGTGGAGGTCGTCTTTTCTGCCGTGGGTACACCTCCGGATGAGGATGGATCCGCTGATTTAAAATATGTATTGGAGGTGGCTCGTAGTTTTGGTAAATATATCAATCGATATACGATATTAGTCACTAAATCGACCGTACCAGTAGGTACGGCACAAAAAGTAAAAGAGGCTATTCGGCAGGAGTTAGAGAAGCGGGGTGAGGATATACCGTTTGATGTGGCTTCCAATCCAGAGTTTCTGAAAGAGGGAGCAGCCATTAAAGACTTTATGAGTCCGGATCGTGTTGTGGTAGGTACAGAGAGTAAACGGGCTGAAGAAGTGATGACAAGATTATATCAGCCTTTCTTGATCAACAACTTCCGTGTCTTGTTCATGGATATTCCTTCCGCTGAAATGACGAAGTATGCGGCGAATGCGATGTTGGCTACTCGTATCTCTTTCATGAATGATATCGCTAATCTTTGTGAGTTGGTAGGGGCGAATGTAGATCACGTACGTAAGGGCATCGGCTCTGATGCCCGTATTGGAACCAAATTCTTGTATGCGGGTTGTGGTTATGGTGGATCTTGTTTTCCAAAAGATGTAAAGGCCTTGATCCATACGGCGATAGAGAAGGAGTTGCATCTGGAGGTGATTGAGGCGGTAGAGCGGGTGAATGAGAAGCAGAAATTTATTGTTTTCAGAAAGCTTGTCGACTTTCTGGGAGATGTGAAAGGTAAGACCATCGCTCTTTTAGGACTGGCGTTTAAGCCGGAGACCGATGATATGCGCGAGGCCCCGGCTTTGGTAGTGATCGAGCAACTGCTGGTGGCAGGTGCGCAGGTGAAAGTCTTTGACCCGGTAGCCATGTCGGAGTGCAAGCGCCGTATAGGCGACTCTGTTACCTATTGCGAGAACCTGTATGATTGCGTGGATGGGGCTGATGCCTTCGCTTTGATGACCGAATGGCGTCAATTCCGTTTGCCCTCTTGGAATGTAGTCAAGAATGTAATGCGTGGCAACGTGATCGTGGACGGCCGAAACATCTATAACCGTCAGGAATTGGAAAAGCTAGGGTTCGTGTATACCCGAATAGGGGAGAGGTGAAAAATATGTTGAGACTTGTGTCTGATTTAAACAAAGAAAAGATTGCGATAGTAGTTGTTGGATACAATCGATTGTATCCCATACAACGGCTGTTGAAGTCCTTAGAAGCGGCAAATTACAGAGAAAGTGATATTCCGTTGGTTCTTAGTATAGATTGTGGGGGAAATGATGATTTAAATTCTTATGTAAATGATTATAAATGGCCTTTTGGAGAAAAGTATGTAATTATCCATGAGAAAAGACTAGGCTTAAAACAGCATATTTTCTCTTGTGGTGATTTGACGAAATATTTTAAAGGTATCATCTTATTAGAAGATGATATATATGTAAGCCCTTGTTTCTACAATTATGCTTTAGACGCTTGTTCCTATTATGATAAGGACTCCAATGCTGCTTGTATTGCATTATACGCTAAGACTTTGAATGAAGTTGTTTCTATGAGATTTACTCCTTGTAAAAGTGCTTATAGTGTCTATGCGATTCAAATTGCTATCACATGGGGCCAATGTTGGACAACTAGGATGTGGAAAGATTTTAGAGTTTGGCTAGACAATTTTGATGACACACGTTTTGAAAATATTGATATTCCAGACCAAGTTAAGAGCTATACAAGAGCATGGTCTAAATATTTTTATGCGTTTTTAGTTGAAAACGGTAAGTTTGTGGTATCACCATATGAGTCTTATACAACGAATTTTTCTGAAATAGGTGAGCATGCGATGACATTAAATCCTGTAGCTCAAGTCCCAATTGTGAATTGTTATAAGTCATGCAACTTTGCTCCTGTTAATGAACTAGTACAATATGATTCATTTATGAACCCTTTACATATGGGCAAATATGTGGGGATTGGAGATGAAGATTTGTGTGTCGATTTGTCTGGTGGAAGGAAGCATGTATCCAAACGCTATTTACTTTCGGTAGAGAAAAAAACTTATAAGGTATTGAATCAATACGCATTAGCTTTAAGACCTATTGAAGAAAATGTAAAGAAGCATATTCAGGGTGAGGGCATATTTTTGTATGATACTTCACAGGTTGATCCTTATGGAGTTGAAGAACATCATCCCATTCAGTTCTTGTTATACTATTTAGGAGGATATCAAACTAGAATGTTGATGAAAGTTGTCAAATATCGTCTTTTACAGAGGCTACCTAAGAAGATTAGGCTGATGCTAAAATAGCAAATTAAGGAAATGAATCCAAAAGTAAAGAATTTCCTGCGGGTAGTGCTCTATCCGTTGATGTTGATGCGCTAGGTTTATATTTCCCGGAGGGACACGAAGTGAACTGTGGAGGATCCCATGCGATTGGTCAACTATTATTATAAGAACTCGATGCATCACGACATTGATTGGACGAATCCACGGGATTTGAACACGAAGATTAATTTGGGGGTGAGCTGACCTTTATCTCGCTAGTAGGCTATTATGAACTATATCGCCCCTAATGAGTTGTTGTGGATCGGTGAGACGGTGTCTTTTAAAGTTAGACCTTTTTGATATGCGAGCATCAAACAGAATTATCGTAAATACATTGGCGCAATATGTGCGCACCATCATCAATCTATTGCTTTCGCTTTATTCGGCCCGTCTGGTGCTGGATATTTTAGGCGTAGATGATTATGGAATCTATTCGTTGGTGGCGGGTGTTGTGAGCATGCTCTCGTTTCTTACCAACTCGTTGGTGGGAAGTACCCAGCGTTTCCTTTCGTTCTGTCAGGGTCGGGGGGAGTTGGAACGTCTGCAAGCGGTTTTTAGTAACAGTCTCTTGCTCCATATCGCCTTGGGGCTAGGGATCACGTTGACCTTGGAGTCGCTGGCTCCCTTCCTGTTTCATGGCTTCTTGAATATACCGGAAGGGCGCGAGGAGGCCGCAGTCATTGTTTATCAGCAGGTCATTACCATGGTCTATATCTCCTTTATCGCCGCTCCCTATCGGGCATTACTGGTGTCGAGGGAGAATATAGTTTACACCTCCTTAATCGATGTGCTCGATGGGGTGCTGAAGGTGTTTTTTGTGGTATTGCTCCCTTTTATACCTTTGGACAGCTTGGTGGCTTATGGCTGGATCATAATGCTGATCAGCCTGTTCAACCTATTGGCCTTTGCGATCTATTCGCACCGTAAATACGAGGAGTGTGTCTATCCCTGCCTTCGCCTGTTTAGCTGGGGCTATGTAAAAGAACTTTTCTCCTTTACGGGTTGGATTACCTACTCCGCCTTGTGCATCGCCTTGCGCAATCAAGGCGTGGCTATTGTATTGAACCGGGTAATGGGTACGGCCGTGAATGCTGCCTATGGCATTGGGGCTCAGATCTCGGGAATGGTCAGCTTTGTCAGTTCCTCCTTTAGCAATGCGATCGCTCCCCAGTTGATGGCATCGGAAGGTAGCGGCAACCGGTCGCACATGTGGCTGTTGGCTGAGATGGAAAGTAAGTTTTCCTTTTTGCTCTTGGCGATGGTAGGTGTTCCTACGCTCTTTGAGATGCGTCCCTTATTGGAACTTTGGCTGGTGGAGGTGCCGAGGAATACGGTGCTTTTTGGCAGTATGTTTCTGATGATGCAGATCGTGGATATGCTCACTTCCGGCTTAGGCTTGGCGAACCGGGCGATGGGAAAGATCGGCACTTATACAATCGTCACCTATACGCCCAAGCTGCTTATTCTCCCTTTGAGTTGGTGGGTGTTGCGAGAAGGAGGATCATTGATCGTTATCGCTGTCTTGATGGTAATGGTAGAGACTTTCTGCATGTGGTTGCGCATTCCGCTACTCCGTAGGGAAGGGGGATTCAATGGAGCCGCCTATTGCCGTGCCGTTTTCTTGAAAAGCTTGCCTCCAGTATTGGCGGGTGGCCTTTGCTGTTGGTTGGTTTGCTGGTTCATGGATTTTCCATTCCGTTTCTTGATGACGTTCGCTTTCTCCATCCCCCTCTTTGCCTATACCGCCTACCGCTACTCCTTGACCGCCTTGGAGCGGGATAAGGTAGATGCGATTCTTGTGCGGATGCGGAGAATATTGGTTTAGAATTTACTGAAAAATATGGCTAGAGATATTTCTATAGATATACTTCGATGTATAGCGTTGATTGGAATTGTTGTGATTCATTGCGAACCGGAATCCCTATGGCTTCGTCAGATCCGTAATTTTGATGTTCCTTTGATGGTTTTCCTTTCCGGCGTATCTTATACCTTGTCAATAAAAGATGAAAATACATTAATTGACGGGGGGTACTTAAAATATGTTATCAAAAGATTCAAGCGGTTGATTTTGCCGACTTGGATTTTCTTGGGTATATATAGTATTCTGTTCACGATCGTCACTCATAAATGGATCGATTATCAATTTGTATTACGAAACGCTTTTTTCTATACGGGCTGGTATGTTTGGATCATAAGAGTGTTTTTTGTGATTTCTATATGTGCTCCCCTTATCTACCCCCTGGTGAGAAAGATGAGTTTGAGTAAAATTTGTGTTGTGGCTACGGTTACATTGATTGTTTATGAGGAAATATCTCAAGTAACAGACAGTTACTTATATTATCTGATCATTCTCAATATTCCATATATTCTCTTTTTTGTCTTGGGTAGCGTTATGTGGCGTGTCCATTATAAATACGTAATGTTATTATTGGCTGTCTCCGTTTTTTTATATACAGCGTTAGCGGTTACACTTTTTTCGATCGAAGGGAGAGTAGTGCAAACAAGTGTGTATAAGTACCCGCCTCGCTTGTATTATACATCCTATGCCATGATGTGCATTTTGTTGTTATGGGTCGTGCGACATAGGATATGCGATGTATTAAGGTTTTGTGGTTTGAAGGATTTCTTCAAGTATATAGGTTCACATACTATTTGGATCTACTTTTGGCATATACCCATTTTGGACTTTGCCACTAAGTTGAATATCTCTTTCGCTCAAAGGTTTTTCTTGGTCTTTGGGATGGCTTTAATGATTACTATTTTCCAGAATATTATAGTTGATAAGATAGTGCAAAGATTAAATAATAAGGATATGGTTAATGATTTAAAAATACTATTTAAAGGTTGATAAATAATCAATATTTATGCTGACTGTATTTATACTACTTGTTTCGCTGATAACGATCTATATAATTAAGATTCAAAATATAGATAGGCCATCAAAAAGAATTCTTTATTTGTATTCTTTATATTGGTTCATTTCTTTATTTTTGTCTACGCTAGGATTGTATGATTATAAAGTTCCTAAATTCGAAACGTTATTCTGTTTGTGTATTAGCTGTTGGGCCTTGATAGGTGGTTTTTTATTAATTAAATGTCCAGTTAAGTCTGTAGATTTAAAGCAATCTGGAATTCAACTTTCAATACGTGGCTTTTTTAAGAATAAGCTATTTGTTGGAGTTCTAGTTGTATTGACGTGTTATAGTTTATATCTCTTATATAAATTCTATACGTTTATGGCTTTGGGGGATTTGTATCAGATCCGGAATTTATATTTTGAGTCAGGAGATTTGAATATATATGGGGCACTATTCCCCAATATGAATTATTGGATTTTAAAGCCATTCAGCTTTCTATGCGCTGGATTGTTTGGCTTTGGCGTTCTTTATTATAGATCTAAATTATTACTCCTTATTTTTGTCATGTTGTTTAGCTTGTCATCTTTAGGGGGAGGAAGAATTGATTATTTTCGATATTTGGTTATTCCTTTATTGTTGTTTGGATATTGCTTTTATCCTAAAAGATTTAAGATTACATTAAAAAAGGGACTTTTGATCCTAGTGATGTCTGCTGCAATGTTTTTTTTGCTAACTATAATTGGTGCTGGAAGGCGTGGATATATGGAATTTGATAAAGAAAGTTTGGATGTGGGAGTGGAAATGACTACAGAGAATTTAATGAGTTATAGTTATGGCCCTATTGTCGCATTCGATTATGCCTTGAATAATAACTATCTTGATAAGCTAGGTGGTTATAGCTATGGAACCTTGACATTTAATGCTTTTAATGGATTACTAGATATCGCCTTTAGGATGATTGGTATTAGTTATGGTACAAATTTCTCTGACTTTGTCATTTTAAAACAGGATACATGGATCACACTTTCGAGACAAAATTTTGATAAGAATTGGAATGCCTTATTCAGTTGGAACTTTTATTTCTATTTGGATTTTGGAATTGTAGGAATGATCGTTTTTCCATTCCTGTTCGGAATTCTTATGAGAAAGTCTATTTGTTGGTTTTATCGTTATCAAAATGTGTCTTCAATGATACTGTTGAATATATTTTTTCTGTCATTGATTCTTTCAGTCATTGATTTTAATTTGTCTTCTATGTCTATGGGCGTTTTAATGATATTTTTATATATAAAAATGTATAATTATAAGTTGAAATAATTTATAATGAAAGGATTAGGAATAATTAGATATTATTTTACTCATGATATTTATAATATCCTGTGATTATCGGATGTTATAGAAAAAGAATTAATTAAGATATAATCATGAATATAGTAATTTTAACAGGTGCGTATTATCCAAATATGTCAGCGACTTCAGCCTGCATAGATAAGTATATACAAATATTAAAAAATAAACACTCTATTGATGTTGTTTGTCCATTAAGTCAGGTTCATTTTGAACCGTTAAATGATCCTAAGATTAAGCTGCATTTTGTTTTTTCACGAATGTGGAAATGGAGGATGTTGTGTGAAGAGAATATACGGAATGGTCGTAATGTTATGCTTAATAAGGTAGTTGTTGATTTGTTTAGAATTAGGTCTTTATTGTTGTCACCAATCAGTTATCCTACAGTTGAGGGTTGGCAAATGAATCCATTTTATCATGAACTGGAAAAAATTGATCAAGATAAGACGATTGATGTGATTATTAGTGTGGTTAATCCCATTTGTTCTGTTTTTGCATCCCGAAGATTTAAGCTTAAGCATCCTAAAGTAAAATGGATTACTTTTATAACAGATCCATTTACCTTTCAACCTTCTAAATATAAGTATGTTTTTTTTCCAAATAGAAGAAAAATTCGTAATTATAAAAATGAAAAATCTGTGTATGATATAGCTGACTTTAATATGTTTACAGAAGAACTTTATCATTCGGCTTTGAATGACTTCTCTCAACCGAATGAGAAAACTTTTGTGATGAAATATATTCTTAGCTCCTTATCTAAATCAGTTGTTCAACAAATCGTAAATGAAGGGAAATGTAGATTGGTTTATGCGGGAGCGTTGTATGCAGATAGAAGAAATCCGGAGCGGGCATTATCTGTCTTATCTCAAATTGATGATATTCATGTCGATTTTTATATTAGTTATAGTAATTGTAATAGTATTGTAGATAAGTATTTGTCAGAAACTATTAAAAGTTTCCCGGCTGTTAATAGAAGTAGATATAATGAGCTTATTTATAATGAATATGATATTTTGATAAATATAGGAAATAATTTCAGCTTGCAAATACCTAGTAAAATGTTAGAATTGTTTTCTACAGGTCGCCCGATCATTAATTTCTATCAATTGAAAGACGTTCATTATGCAATGGTAGAGAAATACCCCTTAGGTATTAATATTGGTCCTGATGATGCGGATGCGGTAGAGCGAGTGAGTGAGTTTTGTAAGCAAATGAAAGGAAAGAGATTGTCTTTTGAAGAGGTTGAAGCACTCTTTCCGGAAAATACGATGGATAGTCAATTGGCTTTATTGGAAAAATTAATAGAAGCTTAGCTTTCTTAGTTTGTTAATCATGAAAAATATAGCAGTCATTTTTGCGGGGGGATCCGGTGTAAGAATGAATACTAGGTCTAAACCTAAACAATTTCTGGAGTTAAGGGGTAAACCTATTATTATTTATACGCTTGAACTTTTTGACAATCACCCTTTGATTGATGGTATTGTAGTGGTATGCCTTGAATCGTGGATTCCTTTTTTGAAAAAGATGTTGAAGAAGTTTGAGATCAACAAGGTGGTTAAAATTGTATCAGGAGGTGATTCCGGGCAAGATTCTATCTATAGAGGTCTTTGTGCCGTGGAGGATTATTGCAAGGATAAGGGGGAGGAGAATGCCGTGGTGCTTATTCATGATGGGGTCCGGCCTTTGATCGTGGATGAGACAATTACACGGAATATTGAAAAAGTACATGAAAAAGGAAGTGCCATAACTGTCGTACCTGCCATAGAAACTTTTGTCATCCAGAAAGAGGAGGGACAAATGGTGATTCCCGATCGTTCTTCTTGCCTGCTGGCCCGGGCACCTCAAAGCTTTTATTTAAAGGATATCCTAAGTATCCATAGAAAGAATAAAGAAAATGGTAACATTACTTTTATAGATTCTTGTTCTATGATGAGTTATTTTGGGTATAAGATGGCAACCATAGAGGGACCTATGGAGAATATTAAAATTACGACTCCTACCGACTATTTTATATTTAGGGCTATGGTAGAGGTGCATGAGAATCAACAAATTTTTGGGTTTTAATTTATGAGTCAACTTATTAAACAAGATATAGAGGAGTTTGTGAGATCTTTTGAGCTTTCCGCACAACTTGGTCATACAATTTTTCTTATTACAGGAGGAACAGGACTGATAGGTTCTACTTTAATACATTGTTTATTAGCGTTAAACAGGAATATTCGTATTGTCGCACCTGTACGCTGTAAAGCTAAGGCGCAAGATATGTATGAAAGTGAGGAGCATACTCATATACATTTTATAGAGTGCGATTTGTCTTCATTTGATTATAGTGAAATTGGTGAAGTGGATTTCATCGTGCATTGTGCAGCCCCTACTTCAAGTAAATTTTTTGTCGAAAAGCCAGTAGAAACATTTAATACGATTGTTAATTGTACGCAAGTTTTATTGGAGTATGTAAGGCGTTTTCCGGTAAAAGGCTTTGTCTATTTATCATCATTGGAAGTGTATGGTACTATTTTAGATGATTCCAATCTTGTAACAGAAGAGGTTCAAGGCTATTTGGATCCAATGGCGACACGTAGTAGTTATCCGATGGCAAAACGTGCTGCTGAAAATTTATGTGCGTTGTATGCGGCTGAGTATAATTTGAATATAATGGTGGCTCGTTTGACACAAACGACAGGAGCTAATGTAAGTAGTACGGATAATCGTTATGTTGCCCATTTTTGCCGTTTAACATCCAAGGGGGATAATATTATTTTATATTCTAAAGGTGAGTCTGCTAAACCTATTTGCTATACAATAGATTGTGTTTCAGCGATACTTTATATATTACTCAAAGGTGAAAAAGGCAATGCGTATAATGTAGCAAATGCAGATACTTATATTTCTGCAAGGGGATTGGCTGAACTTCTAAGAGACAACTTTAATCCAAATATAAGTGTGGAGTTTAGATTAAATGATAATATGGGGTATGCCCCAGAAACAAAATTAAGATTAAGTACCGCTAAGTTGCAGGAATTAGGGTGGTCGCCCCAAAATGACTTGAAAGCTATCTTATCAAAACTTATTTCAACTTATAAATAATTATAGATAGGTATCACATGAAATTTCTTAATGTTATTTTTAAAGGACATAGTATTTCCGAACTTATTCAAGAGGTAATTTATGTATTTATAGGGTACTTTTTCCTAATGATTTCTTATTGTACTCCTAGGAACAAAAAAAAGTGGGTGTTTGGTAACAAAAAGATCTTTAAGGATAATACTAAATACCTCTTTATTTATATGCAGGAACAGCATCCAGAAATCCAAACGATCTGGATAACTTCCTCACGCAGGTTGGTCAAACGTTTACGAGCATTGTCTTACAGTGCATATTATAAGTATAGCCTTAAAGGATTATATCATTCATTGACCGCAGGTGTTTATGTCAGTACGGTAAATTCAAATCACATTAATTTTTTCACTTCCGGGAGAGTTTTCAATGTGAATCTGTGGCATGGAATCTCTTTGAAAGCGATGGTTGATAATAAAGCAGTTCCAGCAGATCGATCGTTTCTTTCACGTGTATGTATGCCTTATGTCTATGAGCAATATGGCTTGTTCTTTTCAACCACGCCAACGATAGATGACCAGTACTTGCGATTCTTTCGGTTTGATCCGCAAGTATTGTATCATGGTATGTCGCCTCGTTGTTCGTTTATGATGATGGATCATGAGCGTTTGCTTCGCTATATCGAAGAAAAAGAAGACCCCTTGATGTTGGATATTATTCATACTTCACGGAAGTATAACAAGGTATTTGTTTACATGCCCACATGGCGTATCAACTATGGTACGCATTTTATGGACTATGCCTTTCCTGATCTGTATGCCTTGAATAAGGCATTTTCAAAAATAAATGCCATATTATTACTCAAGCTTCATCCTTCCATGACGTATGATGCGTTTAAATATAAGGATTTGAAGCATATCTATTATATAGATGCCAATATTGATTTGTATCCGATTTTACCTTTTACGGATATTATGATATCTGACTATTCTTCTATTTGGTATGACTATTTATTATTACCCAATAAAGGGGTTATCCATTATGATTTCGACGTAGATAGTTATGCGAAAAACGAATTCGGATTCTTTCGTGACTATAAGACATTTACACCAGGAGTACATGCTTCAGATTTTAAGCAATTGCTAGCAACGATAGAAAGTAGCAGCTCGCTACAGATTTCTGAAGAAAGGCGAACTTGGATATTGGATGAGATGTGGGGAAAAGGCAGATCTACGAACAATGAAGACTTGATCAAGGAAATATGTAAACGTGTGGAACAAGTACTCTAATTAATTTTAATCATTGATATATAATGTCTGTATTTGAAAATAAAACCCTGTTAATTACAGGTGGTACGGGCTCTTTCGGAAATGCCGTGCTTCGTCGTTTCTTGGATAGCGACATTAAGGAGGTTCGTATCTTTTCGCGTGATGAGAAGAAGCAGGATGATATGCGTCATTTCTTGCAGGCGCAACGCCCCGAGGTAGCTCATAAGGTAAAGTTTTATATTGGAAATGTGCGCCAACGTGAAGCGGTGGATTTCGCTATGGATGGGGTAGATTATGTGTTTGCCGCTGCTGCCTTAAAGCAGGTCCCCAGTTGTGAGTTCTTCCCTATGGAAGCTGTGCGTACGAATGTTGAGGGTACTAATAATGTGTTGCTCTCAGCGATCGATCATGGAGTGAAGAACGTGGTGGTGCTTTCTACCGATAAGGCGGCTTATCCTATCAATGCCATGGGTATCTCTAAGGCGATGATGGAGAAGGTGGCTATTGCGCAGGGACGTGCCTTGGGTGCTAATGCGAAGACTACTATTTGCTGTACTCGCTATGGCAACGTGATGGCTTCTCGAGGCTCAGTGATTCCTTTGTGGGTGGAGCAGATGATGGATGGCAAGTCTATCACTATCACTGATCCGAATATGACTCGCTTTATGATGACGCTGGATGATGCCGTGGATTTGGTGGTTTATGCCTTTACGCATGGCGAGAATGGTGACTTGTTCGTACAGAAGGCTCCTGCCGCTACGCTTTTTACTTTAGCTACGGCCTTGAAGGAGATTTACGCCAAGGTTGATCCTAGGTATGGAGATACGGAGGTGAGAGTGATCGGTACCCGTCATGGCGAGAAGCTTTACGAGACACTTGTTACCCGCGAGGAGATGTCTAAGGCGATTGATATGGGAGATTATTATCGTATCCCTTGTGATAACCGTGACTTGAATTATGATAAGTTTTTTACCGAGGGTAACGAGGAGGTCTCGGTTATCGAGGATTACCATAGCCATAATACCGCACGCCTAGATGTGGAGGGCATGAAGAAGCTATTGATGCGTTTACGTTTTATCCAAGAGGACCTTGGGCTGTTGCCTTGCGCTAAGGGCAGGGAGATCCGTTCGGAGTAATTTCCTTTCTTAATTAATAAATTCTTTGTTTTTAATGAAAATATTAGTGACCGGCTCTAATGGGTTTGTCGGCAGAAATCTTGTTTGCCAACTCAAAAATATACGGGATGGCAAGGCGAGGTATTATGGTGATCTGACCGTCTGCGCCGTATATGAGTATGATATTGATTCGACACAGGAAGAGTTGGAGCGATATTGTAGTGATTGTGACTTCGTATTCAATTTGGCAGGAGTGAACCGTCCGCAGAACCATGAAGAGTTTATGCAAGGAAACTTTGGCTTCGCCTCTACACTGCTTGATACGCTGAAGAAGTATCAGAATAATTGTCCTGTTATGATCTCTAGTTCTATACAGGCTACGTTGGCGGGACGTTTCGGAACGTCTGAGTATGGTAAGAGCAAGAAGGCAGGAGAGGAACTTATGTTCCGATATGGTGAGGAGACGGGGGCGAAGGTGTTGGTGTATCGTTTTCCGAATCTGTTTGGAAAATGGTGTCGACCTAATTATAACAGTGCTGTCGCTACGTTCTGTAATAACATTGCCAACGATCTGCCTATCACTGTCAATGATCCGGCAGTAGAGTTGGAACTGCTTTATATAGATGACTTAGTGGAGGAGATGATAGCAGCCTTGAAGGGAGAGGAGCATCGTTGTGAGTTTGATGGTGTAGAAACGGTGTTGAAAGAGGATGGTCGTTACTGTGCGGTTCCCATTACCCATAAGGTGACTTTGGATGAGATCGTTCGATTGCTGGAAGGCTTTAAGAATCAGCCGAGCAGCTTGATAGTTCCGGAGATACCTTACAATAGTTTCGCTAAAAAGTTGTATAGTACCTTCTTGAGCTATTTACCCAAGGAGAAGGTGGCTTTTCCCTTGAAGATGAACGTGGATCAACGTGGTAGTTTCACGGAATTGCTTCGTTTGACGAATTGTGGACAGGTGAGTATTAATATCTCTAAGCCAGGTATAACCAAGGGGCAACATTGGCATCACAGCAAATGGGAGTTTTTTATAGTAGTTTCCGGTCATGGCTTGATACAAGAGCGAAAGATCGGTACAGACGAGATGATTGAGTTTGATGTGAGTGGTGATAGAATTGAGGTGGTTCATATGCTTCCGGGTTATACGCATAATATTATTAATCTCTCCGATACGGAGGATCTGGTAACGGTAATGTGGGCGAATGAGAGTTTTGATTTGAACCACCCGGATACCTATTTTGAACCTGTTAAAAAAGAATAGTGATGGCAACATTTAAGAATAATGGGAAATTAAAATTGCTGATCATCGTTGGTACTCGTCCGGAGATTATCCGGTTGGCAGCTGTTATTAATAAGTGCAGAAAATATTTTGACGTGGTATTGGCTCATACGGGTCAGAACTATGATTACAATTTGAACGGGATCTTTTTCAAGGATCTGAAGTTGGCGGATCCAGAGGTTTATCTGGATACCGTAGGGGATGATCTTGGTGCTACAATGGGTAACATAATCGATAAGAGTTATAAGTTGATGGTTGAGTTAAAACCGGATGCTGTACTTGTGCTGGGTGATACCAACTCATGCTTGAGTGTAATAGGAGCGAAGCGTTTACATATCCCTATCTTCCACATGGAGGCTGGTAATCGTTGTTTCGATGAGTGCCTTCCAGAGGAAACAAACCGCCGTATAGTGGATATCATATCAGACGTGAATATTTGCTACAGCGAGCATGCTCGCCGCTATTTGAATGCCGCAGGTACTCCTAAGGAGCGTACTTATGTGGTAGGTTCTCCAATGGCTGAAGTCTTGCATAATAATTTGGAGCGGATCAAGGCTAGTGATGTGCTAAGCCGATTGGGATTGGAGAAAGGCAAGTATATCCTTCTTTCTGCTCATCGGGAGGAGAATATCGATACGAAGGCTAATTTCTTTAACTTGATGAACGCAGTGAACGCTATGGCAGAGAAGTACGATTTACCGATCTTGTATTCTTGTCATCCTCGTTCTAAGAAATATATTGAGCAACGGGGTTTCCGGTTCGATCCTCGTGTGATTCAACATCAGCCCTTAGGCTTTCATGACTACAATCATCTTCAGATAAACGCTTTTGCGGTCGTATCTGATTCCGGAACGCTTCCGGAGGAGAGCAGTTTTTTCCTGTCTATTGGCAATCCGATCCCTGCGGTATGTATTCGCACAAGTACGGAACGTCCAGAGGCATTGGACAAAGGAAACTTTATCTTGGCTGGCATCACGACGGAGCAGGTACTGCAAGCGGTGGATGTGGCTGTTGAGATGAACCGAGATGGAGCGTTGGGCTTTCCGGTTCCTAACTATATGGATGAGAATGTCTCGGTAAAGGTGGTGAAACTGATTCAGAGTTATACCGGGGTGGTAGATAAAATGGTTTGGAGAAAAGAATAAAGGTTTATAAGAATTTGGAGTGTATTAGTCGTGAATTTGATTATAACAAGGCTATGGAGAAATGAACCATAGATGGTTGAATGGATATAAAGAGGTTGTTTTTTGATTTTTAAGTAAATGGAAAAATTATTAGGAAAAAAGGTATTGCTATTTTCTCCTTTTGGAACCTGTAAACATTATACAGATGGTTGTGTTACAGAGTTGGAAAGTAGAGGGGCGGAAGTACGTGTTTATGACGAACGTCCGTCACAAGCTTCTTTCACAAAAATATATATGTATTTGTTTAAAAAGGTAGTGCCACAGTATTTCTTCAATTACATTAGAAGAATTGTGACTATCAATAAGGATTTTAATCCTGATATAATTTTTGTAATAAGGGGGCAGGGATTTGATGTGAAAGTACTTAAATATCTTCATAGGTGTTTTCCAAAATCTACTTTCATCTTTTTTCAGTGGGACCCTTTATGTGGAAAAAAAATACCAGAGATCCTTAAACAATATGACTATGTTTATTCTTTCGACACTGATGATGTTATAAATAATCCTCAATTTAAATTTAGACCTCTATTTTTTTTAAAAGAATATCAGGATATAGCTGTAAAAAAAGATTATAGCTTTGACGTATCTTTTGTGGGTACACTTTATAACAATAGATGGGGTGTTATAAAAAGACTTCAAGAGTATTTTGTGATAAATCGGATCAAGTCATTCTTTTTTCTGTATATGGCAAGCTGGACACTTTATTTGTGGGATTTTATTCGTAGGGGAACTTTTGTTAGTTATAAAAGAATGCAATTTAAGCCGATGAGTTATTTAGAAAATGTGGAAATTGTTAGAAAAAGTAAATGCATTCTTGATATTGTTTATTCTGAACAGAGCGGTCTATCTCCGAGGCCATATGAAGCTATGGCTGCTAACAGGAAGTATATTACTAATAATGCAGAAGTAATGAAATATGATTTCTATGATCCAGATAATATTTTAGTTGTTAATCTTGAATGTATTAATATACCTAAGGAGTTCTTGTTCTCAGATTTTAAACCTGTTGATCCATCTATATTATACAGATATTCTCTTCCTGGTTTTGTTGATGAAGTTTTTTCTAAAGTGGATAAAAGAGTAAAATAAGTTCCATGAAATATTTAATTGTAGTTGCTCATCCCGACGATGAGGTTTTGGGAGCGGGAGCTTCTATCTCTAGATGGACCCAAAATGGCGACATTGTAGATGTGGCTATCATGTGTGCAGAAGCAAAAGCTCGTGCGTTCCGTCCCGATGATAATGAGTTGGAGGATGATACGAATGCCAGTACCAAATACTTGGGAGTGGATAGGATATTTGAAGCGACTTTCCCTAATATCGAGATGAATACGGTGCCGCATTTGAGATTGGTGCAGTTTATTGAAAGTGCTATCAAAGAGAGTGAGCCGGATATTGTCATTACGCATCATCCCGCTGATACGAATAATGATCATTTGCAGACTTCCATGGCTTGCCAAGAAGCTATCCGTTTGTTCCAACGTAGGCCCGAGGTGAAACGGGTGAAGGAGTTTTGGTATATGGAGGTGCCAAGCTGCACGGAATGGGCTATTAATAACGCTATGAATCTGTTCCGTCCTAATTGTTACGTGGAAGTTGGTCAAGAGGGTGTGGATGCGAAGATTACGGCATTGGGAATGTACAGAGGAGTGATGCGTCCTTATCCGCACCCTCGTAGTGCCGAATATATTACTGGCCTTGCTGCTGTTAGGGGGAGCCAGTGGGGAACGAACTATGCTGAAAGCTTTGAAATCGTATTAAGAGAATATTAGTTAGTATGTACAGATATTTCTTTAAACGTTTTTTAGATATTGTATTGTCAGGCATTGCCATGATTGCTCTGTTGCCGGTATATCTTGTCTTGGCTATTATTGTCAGGATCTCTATGGGTAGCCCGATCTTGTTCTCTCAAGAGCGTATCGGTAAAGGGGAAAAGCCTTTCAAGCTGTATAAGTTCCGGTCGATGACCAATGCACGAGACAAGGAGGGGAATTTACTTCCGGAGGAACAACGTGTAACTAGGGCTGGGGCTTTGATTCGTTCTTCCTCCCTTGATGAATTACCGGAACTATGGGCGATTTTCATTGGCGATATGTCTTTTGTTGGTCCACGTCCACTTCGGATGGATGATCTTCCGTATTTCAATGAATCTGAACGAGCACGTCATAGCGTACGTGGAGGTTTGATTCCTCCCGACAGCTTGTCTGGCAAGGTCTTTACAACGTATGAGGAACAATTTGAATATGAGGTGTATTATGCAAACCATTTATCTTTATGGTTAGATTTGAAGGTGTTTTTCTTGACATTTAGTATAATAATTAAGCGTATGACGAATGATTATGGTAATGATTTCAGACCTCATTTGAAAGAGTATCGAACCAATGAAATAATGAAATAAATATGTTATACTAATGGAACAAGCTATTAGGAATCTTATTAAGAGTAATGGTACTCCTTTTTATCTGTTTGATGAAAAAGGCTTCATTGATAATTATAGAAAGCTGGAAGGTATCTTCAAGGCTATTTATCCTAATTACCAGCTTTCTTATTCCTACAAGACCAATTATACTCCTTTTGTTTGCCAATTGGTTAGATCGTTGGGTGGGTATGCCGAGGTAGTTTCTGATATGGAATATACACTGGCTAAAAAGTTAGGTTATGATAACAAACAGATTGTTTACAATGGCCCCTCAAAAGGAGAGGAGATGTTTGATCACTTAGAACATCAAGGTATATTGAATATAGATAGTCTAGATGAGGCGAAGCGTATAATTTCTTATGTTAAAGGGCATCCTGATAGAAATTATACGGTTGGTATTCGTATAAATATGCATGTGGGTGGTGATTTTATTTCTCGTTTTGGGCTAGTGCCAGAAAGTAAGGAATTACAGGAAACGGTTTCTTTAATTAAAGAAACTGTCAATCTGAATTTGATCGGTCTGCATTGTCATATCAGTCGCTCAAGAGGTGTGGAGGCTTGGACTAAACGTACGGAGATTATGTTGAAAGCGGCGGATGACTATATTGACGGGGTTCCAGCTTATATTTCGTTGGGAAGCGGTATGTATGCTGATATGCCTGAATTTTTGAAACAACAGTTTGGGGGTGATACCGTGCCTACTTATGAAGATTATGCGGATTGTACGATCCAGCCTTTTGCTGACCATTATAAAGATGTGGAAAATCAACCTATCTTATTTACTGAGCCTGGTACTACTGTGGTAGCTCGTTATTTGAGTTTTGTAACGAAAGTTCTTAGCGTTAAAGAGGTAAGGGGACGATATATAGCTAATATGGATGGTGATTATCATAATTTGGGTGAAATCTGTACTATGAAAAAATTGCCGGTAACTGTTTTGTCAGGAGGTAAGGAACAGCATACTTATACTAATATGGATATCATGGGATTCACATGTTTGGAACAAGATGTACTCTATCCGGGATTTGAACAATCTATCGCAGAAGGTGACATTTTGGTGTTCGACAATGTTGGTGGTTATTCCATTGTGTCTAAGCCACAATTCATCAAACCTCAAAGTGCCATGTATGTCCTGCGTACCAATGGTGAGGTGGAACAGATTATGCGGGCAGAGACTTTCGATGACGTATTCAATAAATTTAGCTTTAAATTCTAGAATCCATGAGAGATATAGTTGTATTAAGTTCGGCGTGTGGAGCATTCTTTATGCCGGGTTTCTTCAAATGTCTGAAAGCAAATAAAGAAAGAAATATCAAGATTGTCGGTTGCGATATATCCAATGATCCTGCGATGAATTTGCTGGTGGATAAATATTATCAAGTTCCCAAATATACTGATTCTAATTTTGTAGATGTTCTTCTGAACATTTGTAAGAATGAAAAGGTAGATGTGTTTTTTCCGCATATTTCTATGGAACTTCCTTCCATTCTAAAAAGAATGGATGATTTTAAGAAGCTGGATGTAAAAGTGGCTATCTCGAATAATGAAACACTTGAAATCGCTAACAGTAAATATCAGCTTTATGAGTTTATGAAGGATAAAGGGTTGGTGGTGCCGAAATATTTCTTGGTAGATTCTGCCAAAACACTTCGTAATCGTATCGGAGAATTGGGTTATCCTCAAAAGCCTGTTTGCGTTAAGATGACACAGAATAGTGGTAGTCGTGGGGTACGAATCGTACGTGCTAATTTGTCGAAATCAGATTTATTTATGCATGAAAAGCCTTCTTCTCAGAATGTGACATTAGAGGAAATGTACGAGATAATAGATGGATGCCAACCTATACCTGAAATGATAGCGATGGAATTTCTTCCAGGTGTAGAATATACGGTGGATCTTTTGGCTGACCAAGGAAATACATTGTACATTGCGGGGAGAAGAAATACGACTAGTTCTATGAGTATCGCTCAAAGTAGTGTGGTGGAAAAGAAAAGCGATGCTTATCAGCTATGTAAAGATATTGTGCGTGAATTAAACTTAGATGGTAATATTGGTTTTGATTTTATGTTAGATGAGAATGATACTCCATGGTTAACAGATTTGAATCCGCGTGTCACTGCTACCATCGTATTATATGCTGGAGCTGGTTTGAATTTACCGTATTTGAGAGTGAAACAATTATTAGGTGAGGAATTACCGCCAATAGAGATAAAATATGGTACCAAATTATTACGTAAGTATTGGGATATTTTGTATAATGAGGATGGTTTGATTAAATTATAATGTTAGCTATGAAAAGAGTACTGATAACAGGAGCCGGTAGCTATATTGGGACAAATATAGAAAACTGGTTAAACCGATTCCCCTCAAAATACCAAGTTGCTTCTATTGGAACAATAAATAATGAATGGAAGAAAACAGATTTCTCTTCTTTTGATGTAGTGATAGATGTCGCTGGTATTGCTCATATAAAAATTACGGAAGACTTAAGGGATTTGTTCTATTCGATTAATCGGGATATGACGATTGATATATGCCAAACAGCAAGAGAGTCAGGAGTGAAGCAATTCATTTTCTTGTCGTCAATGAACGTTTATGGAGATGATTGTGGTATTGTCACAGATAAGAATAATGAGAATCCTTCTAGCTTTTACGGAGATAGTAAACTGCAGGCGGATAAAGTTATTCAATCCATGAATGACGATTCGTTTGCGGTATGCAGTGTTCGTCCACCAGCGATATATGGTAAAGGTTGCAAAGGGAATTATCCTTTACTAGTGAAATACGGGCAAAAATTGCCTGTGTTTCCTGATTATCCGCAGAGAAAGAGCTTGATTTTTATTGATAATCTATGTGAATTTATCAGACTGTTGATTGATAATAATTCTAAGGGGATTTTTTGTCCGCAGAATATAGAGTACGCTTCCACTTCTGTTATGGTAAATGCTATAGCGAAATATAGTGGTCATAAAATATGGTTGACTACATTATTAAATCCTTTCGTATGGCTAGGTATAAAACTGATTCGTTTTGTACAACGTGCTTTTGATGATGATGCTTATGATTTGTCATTAAGTAATGATTTTGATGGAAAATATAATGTGGTTTCTTTTGAGGAATCTATAAAAAGATCTGTATAGTTTTATATTCGAGGTTAAGGATGGAATATCTAGAGGGTGATTCGTTTACTAGAAGAGACGTATTGTAGCTCTTGCTCTGTAGGCTGTCGAAGACTGAAAAGTAAGAATAATGTTATCGGGAGAGTTGGTGTAATAGCCGGCTCTCCCGTTTTTTATTTCTATTGAACGCTTGCGCTTAAAAGGCGATCGCCACCTCCGCACCGATCTGGAAAGGCTTACCTAGTTGGATAAACGGATTCCCGAATGACTCGAAATAAAATGCAGAGTAATGGGTGTTCGTTATATTACGGCTCCATAGGTTTACGTTGACGATACCTTTGCGTACGCCTACCTTTGCGTTTACCGTTCCGTAGAATTTCTGGTAGATGTCGTTTCGCTCGGTCCAGAAGATCTTTCCGACACCGCTGAATTGGGCGGAGGCGGAGAATTGGTCTATCCATGCGTAACGGAACAGGCGGGTGTATTGCAGTCCGACATTGAGGGTATGACGTGGGGTATATGGGATGAAGTTGTTCTTGAAATCCTCTTTCCCGTTGTTGTAATCCCGGAACGTAGCATGGGTGAAACCGTAATTAACGTCGGCGGTTAGCCCATCGATGATGCGGGCACGCAAGGAGGCCTCTATACCGTAGCTTTTGGCTTTCCCGGCGTTGGTGAGGATACGGCCGTTGCCGCTGTTCACGAATTTGGTCAGCTGAACGTCTTGAATGTCCATATAGAAACCTGTCAATTCTGCGCTTAGGCGTTGGAATAGCAACTCGCTACGGATACCGATCTCGTAGTTCCAGCTTTTCTCCGGTTTGTAGGAGGCTACTTCCTCGATGGGGGTAGGTTCTTTGACCTCGATCGGCATCATGTCCTTGAAAGCGCTCATCATATCGTATTGCATCTGGCTTTGCATCACGTCTGCCGACATTTGTACGTTGTAGCCCCCGGTCTTATAACCTTTCGCTACCGATACATAGGTGAACGTGTTTGGCGAGCATTCGTACTTTAAAGAGACTTTCGGAAGTACTTGCCAGAAGTCTTGGGAGACACTGGCGTCCATCACGGTGGTTGGGATCGGGAAAAGTTTCTCGATGTCGATAACCGGTCCGTTTTCTACGAAGCCGAAACCCATTCTCATCTTAGCCTCGGAATTGTAATCCATCTTTTGCTTCTCGTAATCCAAGCGGATACCGGCGGTAATTGACAGGCCTTCCGTGAACAGGTTGTTATAAGTGGATTGGTGATACAATGCAAGACCGTAAGAAGGGGTGTCGAAAGAACCCGGAATATAAAGATGATCGTCCAGTATTTTCAGATAGGGCATCTTAGGGTGATCTTTCTTCAATTGATCGAATACGGGCTGGAGGACGGTCTTAATTCCGTCTTCCTTGAAATCGACCGGGCCGTCCGTATGTAGATCATCGTAGAAACCGTAGAGTCCGAAGGACCATTGGTAATTATTTCTCGTGTTGCTCTTGATCGCAAATTCCTCGCTGAAAGCGTTTTGTTTTTGCTTTTGGTTGAGGGTGAAGATCGAGAGAGGGGAGAAGTCTTGATCCATCTTCATGTCATCCTTGAAATATTGATGACCGGTGATGCTGCTTAGTATCACGTGCTCATTCCGGTATTCAAGGGACAGGTTATTGGCGATGACCGTCCGTTTATAAGAGCTGGGATCGTTGATATTGATAGGATTTACATACTTGTGATCGGTATTTCCGGTTCCGATGAACATACCATATGGAAACGCTCCTTGATCCGTATAATCTACGGAAAGGGAGTAGGAGGCACGGAAGTTCGGATTGAAGCGACCTTCTAACTTGAATCGGCCGCCTACATTGTCTTCCTTATCGATCTTTTTCCCATCGTAGGCATTGGTGTAGAAGCCGTCGCTATGGTCATAGTAAGCGGCGGCGGTGAATCCGATGGTCTCGCTCAACTTAGCATAATGGGAGGCCTTGACTTTATATTGCCCGTAGCTTCCGGCCGATAGGGAGAGTTTCTTTCCTTGGTAATCGAACGGGGAGATGGTATAGATATTTACGATGCCCCCCATGGCGTTACGACCATACAAGGTTCCTTGCGGCCCTCGTAATACCTCGATGCGTTGGATATCGGTCAGCTCGAAATCGAAGGTGCTTTTATCCAGATAAGGCACGTTGTCTACATATAAGCCTACGGATTGTCCGCTACTTCTGGCTCCGATACCGCGGATATAGATGGCCGAGGTTAGTTTTGCCCCATAATCCGGCATGTATAGGTTCGGGACGAAAGAACTTATATCCTTTAATGCGTCGATCTGCCTGCCGGAGATCATTTGCGGCGAAAGGATCGATACGGAACCGGGTAACGTACGGAGGTTATTCGTCTCCTTCGTGGATGAGGTCACGATTACCTCACCCATGTTATAGGTTTTTATCGTGTCGTTCTCGTTAGCCTTGATGTCCTCGGCGTATACATTTTGCAGCCCCAACGCACCTAGGGCGATGATACCTAAGTAGTGTCTCTTCATCGAATTTCTTTTGTTAGTATATTTTTTCAATCGCGAAGAAACGGTAAAGAAACAGGATGGTCAATCACTAGATGTAGTGATTTTGAAAGCCGGTTTGTTGGTTTCGCTATAGTTCGATATCGTCACCTGAGATGATCCCGTTCATGATGGCGTAGAAGGTGAGGCCGGATACGGTCTTGATGCCCAGCTTGGCGGTGATGTTCTTACGATGGGTAAGGACGGTGTTCAAGCTGATGTTCAGCTTATCGGCGATCTCTTTATTCGTGATGCCTTTTACGATCAGTTGAAGTACGTCTACCTCACGGCTGGATAGGTCCTTGTTGTTTTCGGTTGTGGTGTTGCCGGAGCTGTCGCTCGTAAATAATTGTTGCAATTGCTCGATAATGGTCTCTTGGGAGGAACGTAACGTGATACGGTTCGTAGACGAGAGCGCCCCGTGTTCTTCGGTGCTGTCGATGAGGATGGCGGTCTTGTTTCTTCTCGGGAGGAAGAAATCTGCGTTGAGCACAAGGGTATCTGAATCGGTGAAATAGTAATCGTAGGTGTCGCTTCCTGTGGAGGAAAGCATCTCGAAATTTGGAAAATAGCAAACCTCTACCGGGGGGAAGTAGTCGGTCAGCAAGCTTTGCAGCCCGATACTTCTTAGGGTATCAGACAGTATGATCGCTATTTGTTTGTTTCGATGCATTTCAGATCGTTAGATACATAATTTTTCCATGGCCGAGACCATGGGGGTAAGGATTCGATACCGGATCCGGTTGTGTTGTTTGATGTCTTTCTCCAGACTACAGATGGAGAAGAGGACGGCATAACATAAATTCTCGTCGTAATCTCCCGAAAGATGCTTGACCATGATACTTTTTAAGTCGGCTAAAAGGGCCTCGATGGTATCTTCCGTACGTTGCTCGGAGGTGATTTGCAATCCATCGATCGTTCCCGCCGGTTCTTTTCCCAGCTTTCTGCTTAACGACATGCAGTAGGGAAACCATATCTTATCATCTTTCTCAATGCGGGCGATGAGTTCTTCCTTGAACGAGGAGAAGAAGCGTCCTATCAATCCAAGAGTAGGATTGCCGGGCGTACTCATCGAGATGAAGGAACCTAGATGGCGTTCTATATTGGGAAGCTGATAACGTAAATAGTATTGGTTCGTCTTTGTCAGGTAATCAATGATCTGCGATGTATGGAAAGTTTGTAACTTCTTCTCCGGAAAATACTCCTCGTTGAGGAAGGTATTGATCACTGTCAATAAGAAGTCCGTATCCAGCGAATGTTCTTCACAGAGCGTCTTCACTGATTTGTCGCCAAGCCCGAGACGAATCCCAAACCGGTTGATTACGGGAATGAGTGAGGGGTGTTCTTCCACCACCTCACTCAATTGCATATTTGGGTATACTAAAGGCATCTTATCAAGCTTGTTCCCATTGTTCACGTAATAACTTGACGGCGGCGGGGACTACCACGTTACGGTCTCCCTGACATCCGCACTCGAAGCTTACGTAGTTGTTATAACCAATCATTTTCAATCCCTTGAAACCATTGATATAGTTATCGGCATCTCCATCCTCACCCGGCATGCTGCGACGTTTGCGGCTGGCCACGTGTACGTGTTGGAGATACTCTCCACCGGAGATAAAGGCTCCCATATCAGAGGTCTCTTCCCATGTCATATGCCAGAAGTCGCCCATGCAACGTACACCCGGATTATTGATATCCCGGCATAAAGAGGCGGCGTCGGCTACTTGACGTAGATAAAAACACTCTTTTCGGTTCAAAGGTTCAAAGATGACGCTAGTCCCATGCTGGGCGGCGAAAGTTCCCATCTCGTTGAATTGCTCGCAAAGGAAATCCCGTGTCTCCATCGTATGAGGCAAGGCGGGGACTTGACCATTAAAGGCAGGAACGATAATCACGCCCGTAGAACCTAATTCACCGGCTGCGGCGATGATCTCTTTCATCGTATCCATGCATTCCTTGCGGATGGCTGGATCGGTAGAAAGAATAAAGCCTTTGAAGCCGGCGCAGATGGCACTTACTTTGATGTTACGTCCGTTTAAGGCCTGCTTGATCTCGTTTACCCGGCCGGCTAATCCTCCGCCACCCGGCTCAAAACCTACAACGCCCAACTTCTCCATAAAATCAAGTTTCTCGTTCAAACTTTCACCCGGGGCGATTCCCTCTTGGAAAGAAAGCTTTAATTCAAGGTCCTTGCCGGTCTTGTCGCTCCCTTTTTCTCCTTTGGCAGTGTTTGCCGGCTTGGAAGAGCAGGAGGCCAAGGCCGTACTTCCTACCGCTAAAGCAGCGCCGGATAAGGAGGTTCTTAAAAAGTTTCTTCTATTTAATGTCATAAACAGTCCGGATTATTTCTTGTCGATTGGTTTACCCGGAACAGGAACGACGAAGCCGCTCATATCCATCTTTCCTAAGTTCAAATCTTTCGGAGTATAATCCAATGCAGAGGCAGTCATGGCATCCCAAGTGGTCTCGGCACCCGTGTAAGCGGACTCACGACCCATGATTGCGGCCATATTGGAGATAGCAGTCTCAGAAGCTTGCTCGATTTGTTTACCACCACGGATACAGTTGATCCAGTTTACATGCTCTAATGTATACGGGTCAGTTTGCTTGAAGTTCGTTTTTTCGGCCTCGCGATCATATTTCCAGATAACGTTTCCTGCCAAATCCTTGATCTCCATCGTGTCACTGCTCCATGATCCCTTGGTTCCTTGGATGAATTCGCTTACATTATTTGCACAACCATCTATCTGGCGGCACATACTATGCATATGGATACCATTTTCCATTGTGAAATCAACGCTGAAGTTATCATATTGGTCGCCAGTGATACGACGGTGGCGAGAACCGAAACCTACAGCCTTGACTGGTTTCAATCCGCTGAACCAAGTGAATACATCTATATTATGTACGTGTTGCTCTACGATATGGTCGCCGGAAAGCCATTTCCAGTTTACCCAGTCCTTGATCATATATTCGCAATCGTTCCATCCCGGTTGACGGTCCCGATACCAAAGCATATTTTGGTTCCAGTAAACCGTACCGCCCGTGATCTCACCGATCAATCCTTCCATGATCTTCTTGTAAGACTCGACATAACTGCGTTGGTGATGGCGTTGAGTACCGGTTACGACACATAAGTTCTTTGCCGCAGCTTGTTTCGCGGTAGCCATAATGGTACGGTAACCAACCGGATCAACACAGATAGGTTTCTCTAGGAAGGAATGTTTGCCCTTTTCTGTGGCGTATTGGAAATGAACCGGACGGAATACGGGAGGAGTGGCGACGATCACTACATCTACGCCGCTATCGATCACTTGCTTGTACGCATCCAAGCCGACGAAACGTTTGTCAGCCGGTACATCAATACCTTTCTCGTCTTTTAATTTCTTTGCCAAATCGTCGACACGTTCTTGGAACGTATCGCCTAAAGCCACGATCGTAACGCCGTTCGCAGCGTTCAAGAAGTTAAAAGCGGCTCCGGAACCACGTCCGCCACAACCGATTACACCAGCTTTTAGTTCTTTTCCATCAGTTGCCAGATCTGGTAATTCGGGCACGTAATAAGTACCGGGTTCTTTCAAAGGCTTTATTGCGTTCGCACTTTCACCTCCACCACAAGAAGTTAATACACCAACTGTACTACCTGTTCCAATTGCTCCAAGCGCACCCGCTAGGGCTGAACTTTTCAGAAATGATCTTCTGCTAATGCTGTTCTCTTTTTTCATGATATTATTTTTTTTAGACACTATTTATTAGGTTCACATACAACACGGAAACCGATTCCTCTGATATCGGAGTACCACCAGATACTCTTCGGCTGTTGCGGATCGGTTTTTAACCAAGCTTCATGTTTGGTATAATCACGGGAAGCGCAGCGAAGATCTGCCGCATCGGAGGTGTAATTACCGCCTCTCACTACCCATTCTGTACCTTCAGTAATCAATGGATCTGTGGCGCTACTTCCGCTTTTAGCGTAAGCTTCAGGATCATACTTGTCGGCACAATATTCCATTACATTACCCAACATATTCTTTAACCCAAAGGGATTGGCTTTTACCAAATCCGGTTCTTGCGTCTTGTTTTTGCTGTTCTTGCTATAAATCACATAAGAACCTATACTATCAGTCTTAGCGTCGAAAAATTTACGCCAGAAGCCTTGATCGGAGAAATCTTTTGGATTGCCCGTAAAGAAATAAGGCGTTTCCGTGCCGCCACGTGCCGCATATTCCCATTCCGCCTCGGTCGGTAAACGATAAGTCTTTCCTGTTTTCTTGGATAACCATTGGCAGAAAGTCTCGGCCGCATAATGAGTCATTGTAATAGCCGGGCGATCTCCGCCACCCCAGCCTTGATCCGGGAAACCGAACGGAGGTGTCGGACCGGAGATGGCATCGACATTCGGATTACTGTTATTTGCGTACACGGTCTCTGGCGGGGTACGGCCCTCACTCATCGTATTCCCATAGAAAGCCCAGTATTGATCCCAAGTCACCTCGACCTCAGCCATGAAGAACGGACTAACGGTTACGTTGTGTACAGGTGACTCATCTGCTTTATGAAACGCCTCTTTTTCCTCACTACCCATTTTGAATGAACCTCCGGGAATGGCAATCATCTTGAATGAGACCATTGTTCCGGGAATTTGTTCTACATAATCGGTAAAAGAGGTTACTGTAGTTGGTTCCTTAAAAAACAGGCTGGTATCTATCGAGGTTGCCCCGGATGTGTTTTGTCCCGGTATGCCAACCATCTTAGAGTGATTGTAGTTCGGATTGTAATGTCCTGCATCCAAATGGCAACTAATACATTGTAGATCTAGCTTTTTCTCATTCTCATCATAATATAAATGTGCTGTTACACCATCATCGGTAATTCCTTCGGGGAATAAGTTCTGATGGCACTCCTTACAAGATTCATTGGGGATATATTTAACGGCGTGTTCCAACTCGGACTTAGTTTCCCAATTGAAATCCGCGCTGTCTTTAGTCAAGTATGACCAAACATCTTTCATACCCAATTTAGCCTTTGCGCTATAATGTTTCCAAGTATTTGTTTGGGGTGGGAGGTGACAAGCTACGCAATGTGTCTTAACGCCACTTCCATTATTTACATGCTTGGAAAGTTTCCAACTGTTTTCTACGTGAGGATGCACGTGGCACATCATACAAGATTCATCTGTCGAGAAATATACAGATGTTTTATAAAGGGCGATCATAATCCCTGCTCCCAAAAATAATCCGAGGAACAGGATAAACGCCTTACTTTTGAAAAAATACTTTTTCCTCTCAGACGAGTATCGGTTTGAAAATTTGTTAGTTGTCATCTGTTTCTATGGTATACTATTTACACTAAGTCACAATTAGATTTAAAATCGGCAATAAAAGTAGTATATTCCTTTATATATTGAAAGAAAAAATAGTCTCTTTAACGAAAAATGTTGTCTTATTTACGCTTTTTTATCGCAATGGGAAGAGAAGGAGAATAATAAAAAAGCGGCAACACATATTCATAGTGTTGCCGCTCACGCACGGAAGGAGAGGCTCGAACTCCCGACACCTGGTTTTGGAGACCAGTGCTCTACCGACTGAGCTACTTCCGTATTGCGGGTGCAAAAGTAGTTTAATAATTTGAATATGCAAGTAAAATATGAGAAAAAATAGTCTGCTTTTTAAAAAGGCATTTAGATTATATTTAGTATGTTTGCCAAATCAAAGAAAAAGGAGTGGGAGTTTTTGTGCGAGATATCAAAGGGTTGCTTGAATCTGTGTCGGTAGATAACAGGGGAGCTTTCGAACGTTTTTATAATTTATATTATGATCAGGTTTTTCGCTTCGCTTATTATTGTTTAGGCGAGAAGGAGGCATGCCGTGAAGTTGTGACAGATGTTTTTTTCTCGGTCTGGCAATCTCGGAAACGATTAAAGGAGATTGATAATATAGATACCTATTTATATATTTCTGTACGTAACGAGTCTTTTCGTTATCAAGCAAGGAATAAAGACTTGAATAGGGCTTCTTTAAATGAGTTGTTGCCATTAATGGAAGAGGAAGATGAGGGTTCTCCGGAGGAGCATTTGGAGTTAAAAGAGATGAGAGAGATGCTTGATAAAGCGATTGACGAACTTCCTGAGAAATGCCGTCTTGTGTTTTTGATGTCTCGTGAGGAGGGATTGAAAACGAAGGAGATCGCGGAAATATTATCGGTTCAAGAGAGTACGGTTCGTGTACAGATGAAGATCGCTATAGAAAAATTGGTAGCCCGGTTGAAGCCGAGCTTTCCAAATATTTCATTCTCTTTATTGCTGATGTTTATTTTTAATGTGATTTATAGATCTGCTTAAGCTTTCTATATGGGGATATTCCCTGTTAGAAGGAAAGATGATAGTTCTTTTATATCAGTAACGATTTTGTTTGTTCCGGCATTCGCTAATTCTTCTTCATCCCCGTAGCCGTAAAGGACTCCTATTGAATCTATGTTATTCGCTTTGGCCCCTTCTATATCATATTTACGATCACCGATCATGACTACGTCAGACCGTGTTTTTATATCGGTGCTGTCTAATACATATTGTATTACATCCGCTTTTTCGGAACGGCTTCCGTCGAATGTGCTTCCTCCAACAAATGTAAAATAAGATTCTAAGTGGAAATATTCTAGAATTTGTTGAGCGAAGGGTTGCGGCTTTGAGGTGGCTAAGTAGATTTTCATTTCGTTTTCGGTAAGCAAACGGAGTAATTCATCAGTACCTTGATACAGGGTATTCTCGAAAATACCTTGTTTTGAAAAATATTCCCGGTATTTAGCAATGGCTACATCTGCTTGCTCATCTGTAAACTGATAGAAGTCCTTAAAGGATGTTTTTAATGGTGGCCCGATGAAAGGGCATAAAGATCGTAAATCTTCTACTTCTATATTGAAATAGGAGAGGGCGTACTTTACAGAACTGGTAATACCAATCATAGGATCGGTTAATGTACCGTCCAGATCGAACAATATATGTTGATACCTTTTGTTATTCATTAGATATTAATAGGATTGAAAAAAGAAAGGCAAGATCTCTTTCAAGATTCTTGCCTTTTTGATAAGTCGGGATGAGAAGACTCGAACTTCCGACCTCCACGTCCCGAACGTGGCGCGCTAGCCAACTGTGCTACATCCCGTTTTTTTTGTTTTGTTGTATCGTTGTCTCGATTACGGGTGCAAAGGTACACATTGTTTTTGAACTTGCAAGAGAAAAGTGGATTTTTTTGCAGGAAAAATAGATAATTTCCTGTCCCGTGAATTTTTCTTTCAAAACATTTGCTGGATTAAAAATAATACCTACCTTTGCACCCGTAATCGAAACAACGATATACAAAACGACATGATGGTGCCATAGCTCAGTTGGTAGAGCAAAGGACTGAAAATCCTTGTGTCCCCGGTTCGATTCCTGGTGGCACCACCTGCAAAACTCCGAAATGCTTCATTATCAAGCATTTCGGAGTTTTTCGTTTTAGCAGATAGTGCTGAGTTACCTATAAAGTTACCTATAAGGTAATCATCTGAAACTGTTTAAATCGCCTTAAATCGCCTTGATTAAATACCATTAAAGACTTCCTTTTAATCTTCAAACCGATTAAAGCGCCAATAAAAAAGGCAGCACTCACACCCTTCTTATTCGTAGTACATTCTTTTCCCTCTCGTTCCGAAAGCATCATAGAAGCACAATCCCGTAAATTAGGCACACTACCTTGGACGTGCATCATAAACAAAGAAAACACAATAACCCCAATGACACGATGACACTTTGACCTTATTGAACTTTTTGACCTTTTACTCTTTTCCACACTATAAACCATCATACCTATAACCGAAGAACCGAGAGCTATATATAACCTTATATTTATAACCGTCAGCCCATAGAACACCGAACCCATATACAAGGCTATCTAAAACCTACGTAACATGGACACAAAGTGTATTGCACCCTTGAATATCGAGTACTCGGCATGAAAGACTGAACATATCAATATGCAATGTTACCACAACAGCACTATCAGATGAGCAAAAATACCAACAACAAGAGCAACAAGTATCTTGGTCTGTCAAACCTTGGTATAAACTTGAAGAAAAAAGCGGAGAAACTATCCTTTTTTAGTCGATTTAGGCTTGCAGTTAGAGCCAAGCAAGCAAGCAAGTTGTACTTTTGTGGGCACAAAATTCGTTTTGCCCCCTCAAAAGTAACTTGCCGGCTACTACCGCAGCGGAGCGATAAATCGCTGTTTCGCTTTGCGAAAGAGGACGTTTTAAAGGAAAACGAACCAACTAAAGGTAACTGTGGCTACAAGCTACCTTGTTACAAAGCATCTTGGTCGTCAGATTGATTGTTTTCAGTTACTTCAATTCATTTATCCCTCAAACAGTGCTATCTAAGGCTATTGAACGATAATACTTAAGTTATTTATTCTGTGTTTCTTATGCATTAAATACCCATACAACTCAAACACAATCAAACATTAGTTAATTAATTCACATTACTTTATACATTTTTCATCAGGTAAACAGGTAAAATACACCACAGCAAAACACTATTTTTGTATTCTGTGCCTATGTAACAAAACCACTGCTTTCAATATATCTAAGTTTAGGTTATACCTTAGATGACATAACCTCTTAACACAACCGCTTCCAAGAACAATGTCTATACCTACGGCAAAACTGAGGGCAAGAAGTTCCAGCTGGCCGAAGTGAATCTATGCTTCTGTTTTGAAACGCATCCGGTATGCCGGTAGTGAGACGGACATTTTTTGCTGATAACAAGCAAAATATTCCACTCTACAGCAAATAATTAAGGATAATTATGCTATCTTTGAGGTGCCGTACAACGGAACGGACAACAACAACTATGTGGACGGACAGGGATTGCTTTTAGCATTATCGGCTGCACTCGGAAATCTGCAAACAAGTTTGCATTTCGCTCGTTGGCACGATAATTCTGCTGCGACGACGGTTCTCCCGAAGCTGCGCAAGCCCGTGCCCTGGCACTGGAAAACAACTTCCAGGATCCGGACGCATACGAGAAGTTGCAGTTCTACTACCATCCCGACCACTTGGGTAGCAGCAGCTACATTACCAATTTGGACGGTGAGGTGGTGCAGCATATAGAGTATGTTCCTTTCGGTGAGGTCTTTGTTGAGGAGCGCAACAACATTTGGAATACACCTTATCTTTTCAATGCGAAGGAATTCGACGAGGAGACGGGATTGTATTACTATGGGGCGAGATACTATGACCCAAGGGTAAACCTTTGGATTTCAGTAGATCCATTAGCTGAAAACAAACCTAATTATTCATCCTATAATTTTGTTAGCAATAATCCTCTAAGCAGAGTTGATTTTTGGGGGTTGACAGATTATGAGGTTGATGGGCAAAAGAGAACAATAAATGATGGAAATAAAGATCTTAGAATAGCTGTGGGAAAAACTGAGTTTACTAAGTTGCAACAATATTTCAACAAAAACAGGTTCTCGTATGATAAATACATGAATAGGTTATCTGTCAAAAATGGATATACAACTTTTGGTGTATGCAAGGATACCGAATCATCAATTGGATATGCAATTTCTGTAATGGCACATAGACCAGGAGGACAATCTTATTCTGAATGGTCCATAGATAACAAATCTACATTTTCTCCTTATTTTGAAGCCTTAGATGCTCCGTTTACTATAGCAGGATCTGCAGCAGAACAATTTAAAAATGTAAATGTGGGAAGTAATGGTAAATGGTATTTTAAGCATAAATCAGGAACAATCTTTAATGGTAATCAGTATGTAACAACGACTCCTGCAAACGTAAAATATTCTGGAATAATAAAGGGAACAGCCAGAGTTAGTGGAGCTATCACAGTTGTTTCATCAGGGTACGACATTTATCAAGGCTACGTTCAAGATGGTGGACATTTTGGTTACAATGCTACAATTCAGACAGCAGGAGCTGTTGGTGGATTTGCAGGTGGGGCTGCTGGTGCAAAAATCGGAGCAACAATCGGCGCAAGTATTGGTGGGTGTTTTGGTGGTGTTGGAGCTGTCCCTGGCGGAATTATAGGAGGCTTTATTGGAGGTGCTGTTGGAGCTTGGTATGGTAATGATTTTGGAAAAGATGCAGAAGAACTTGAATATAAAATTATAAACGGATATTTAGTCTTCGGAAAATACAAATATAAAATAATCAATAATAATAGAGCTTTATATGATGAAGAGAACAAAAAAACATATCCTGTTTTGAGTGAAGATAAAGTTATGAAATTTATAAAGGCTATGGGATATAAAGGGGAATAAAAATCATAAAAACGACACAACGCACTAGGATTAATTTCTTAGTGCGTTTTTTTATACACCAAAATAGCGTTTTTGCCATTTTCATCTACTAAAATCCTTATGACTGTAAATAAAAAATCCAAAACATGTTTACAGAATACATAAACAGGATATTAGAGTCAGAACGAGATTTTGGTTCTAATCGTCAGGAAGAAGTTACTACACCTGATGTCATCGAAAAAAGTAGTATTATCGATAAAACTATACCTGAAAAATACAAAAAAGATATTGAAGCTCTCCGTGATATGTATGGAGAAAATTTTAAAACCGGTCTCTGTATTAATATTACATTACAGGAGGCTTTAATGATTATCCCAAAGGAGAGAGCCAGAGTTGATGCTTTTCGTGGACTTATATCATTCTTGAAGGGAAAAATGGGAATAGAACTAAACATTAAATCACAAAAATCTAAAGGGGGAAAACAATGAAACTATTTATTGTGTCAAAGATTTATGATACTTCTATACTGAGTAATAACCAAATTGAGAACTTGGTTCAGAAAGACATTGATAGTTATGTCGGGAAAGACAAGGTAATATTCAAACTTAGTATCACAGGGAAAACCGCAGCCATGTATTTCTATCGAGGAGTTGATTATTCTTCTCTCCATGCCGATCCTAAAAGTCAGATTATTGATGCCGACGCTTATATGGTAACAGGAGAAGGATATGAAGGATTTTCTCTACCAATCCAATTCCCTAAAGTTCCAATAATATGTACCTACAATATGGAACAGTCTGAGTTTATTAGGGCTTATATGGGGAGTGCAGAGTTATTAAGGGCTGATAAGATAAAAAAGGCATGGTTGGACATTGATGAGGAAAAGATAGTGCTGAGAGTGAACCTGAAATAATGAATTAATAGAAGTATGGGAGATAGTTGAAACTTATTAACTGTCTTCCTTTTTTGTAACCATAAATCTGAAATGAAAATGAAAGAAAAAAGAGAATATAAGAAATCCGAACTCCTTGATATGATAAAGGATGGATTTTATGAGATAGAGAATGAGTGTAGTGATATTGAGTTAGGTTGTTTTGGCGATGAGGATGTGGAATCTTTCTATGAATTCCTTATCTCAAAGCACAGGGATGAATGGGTTATAATTGATGATACGAGCGAGGAAGGAGGATATTATGAAGGAACTTTTTAATATAGAACCACACCAAAATGGTCCTGGATTTTTGATGAGACTTAAGACTGGGGAAATTGATGTGCCAGACGATAGAGGAGGTTATATAATATCATCAGGTTGCGGCAGTGGTAAAACGGAAAGTATAAAGTCTTTGATAAGGAATAAATACAATGAGGGGATTCTTTATTGCGTCGATACCAGAGAAGAACTGGATAAGATGTATAACTGGATAATAGATAACCTTGTTAATACAGGCAGCGGATTGAAAAGGGAGGATGTAATGATAATTTCCAGTGATGATGAGCATTATATTTCTTTGTCTGAGTACAAAGACAATCCGGAAATAATAATGCAGAAGAAAATACTCCTAATCACTCACGTCAGATTCTGGACTGACCTTATAAACTTCTTCCTTATCTATAAACCGACTTCAGAGGTTGATGTTTTCGATGGCGATTTCAGGAAGTTTATGACGAGGAAGGATCTGAGAGGTTATATAGTATTTGATGAGACTCCAACATTCATAAAACCTTTCGCTGTCTTCAGTCCGGTTATGATGGGAAACTTCATAAAGGTGGATAATAATGGGGAAATGGTATGTAAGTCTGAAAGTGAGATAAGGTCATTTTACAATAAGTTTATAAAAGATACTCTTTCTGATATCTTCAATCATAAATACAAGATAGGAAGAATCAAGAAAGAAGTGGCATAAACAAAAGTTTTTCCATTGGATGTTTTTTTTCATTAATGCACTTAGTTTTCAGATTTTATCGTAGCATCAGCTGACAACTATAGCGAAATAAATTTAAATCACTGCAAATAAAATGTCTTAATATGACAAAAAAGTAAACTTATCTGCCATTAAGTGAAAATAACTTGACAAGAACAAATATGCTTTATAAATTTGTGAAATTAACATTTATAAAATATCTGTTTGAACAAACAATCTATTTACATTTATTATAACTATTTAAAAACGTTACAAAATGAAGTTGAAGTTCTCTATTTTTTTGATTTCCTGCTTATTGTTTATCGCAGGAATTGGATTTGCACAACATGCAAGCCTCAGAAACGAAGATGCGCTTAAGTATGTTGATCCATATATTGGTTCTGACTATCACGGACATGTGTTCGTTGGAACAAATGTTCCTTACGGAATGATACAACTCGGGCCAAGTAATATCCATAAAGGATGGGATTGGTGTTCTGGTTATCATTATTCAGACAGCATTCTCATAGGCTTCTCACACACTCATTTAAGTGGCACAGGATGCACAGACCTTGGCGATATCCTTATCATGCCATTGAACGAGATACGTACACCAAGAGGCAACCAAGACGATATACAAGGCGGTTATGCCTCAAAATACTCACACGACAACGAAATTGTCCGTCCTGAATACTACTCCCTATTAGTTGACAGATATGGTATAAAAGCGGAATTAACTACTACAGACCGTGTAGGATTTCACCGATATACATACCCTGAGGGCAAACCAGCCTCAATACTTATAGACCTTCGTGAAGGTAACGGCTCGAACGCATATGACAGTTATATCCGCAAGATAGATGATTATACCGTTGAAGGATATCGATATGTGAAGGGTTGGAGTCCTTCGAGAAAAGTTTATTTCGTATTGAAAAGCAACTGCAAGATTGAACAGTTCATAGCCTATGACGACAATACCCCTAAACAATGGGAGCAGCTGAAAGTGGAGTCTGTGAAAAGCGTACTTACTTTCGGTAATAAAAAAGAAGTGAAAATAAAAGTATCACTCTCGTCGGTTAGCTGCAATAATGCAGCAATGAACCTCAAAGCGGAGATACCTCACTGGGACTTTGACAAAGTCGTGAAAACAAGTGCGGAAAGGTGGAAGAAAGAGTTATCGAAAATGACAATAGAGACGAAAGACGAATCAATAAAACGCATTTTCCACACCGCTCATTATCATACAATGATAGCTCCGACACTATTTTGCGACGTAAACGGAGAATACAGGGGAATAAACGATATGATTTATACAGATTCGCTGAAATCCAACTACACTACATTGTCGCTATGGGATACTTATCGAGCACTACATCCTTTAATGACTATCATACAACCGGACATGGTAAACCATGTTGTCAACTCCATGCTTTCCATTTACCACCAACAGGACAAACTCCCCATCTGGCCATTAATGAGCGGTGAAACCAACCAAATGCCAGGTTACAGTTCTGTTCCTGTAATAGCCGACGCCTATCTTAAAGGATTCGATGAGTTCGACGCGGAGAAAGCTTTGAAAGCGATGAAAGCTACTGCCACATACGAGAGACAGAAAGGTGTACCTTATGTGATGAACAAAGGATACATACCTGCCGACAAAATCCATGAAGCCACATCCATAGCAATGGAATATGCTGTGGACGACTGGGGAATTGCCGCCATGGCATACAAAATGGGACAAAAAGAAGATGCAGCAACATATGCACAGCGCGCTTCGTATTATAAGAACTACTTTGATCAATCAATCGGATTTATACGCCCTAAGCTTGAAAACGGTTCATGGAGAACTCCTTATGACCCTGCAGAGTCCATCCATACGGTAGGCGACTTTTGCGAAGGTAATGGCTGGCAATACACTTTCTTTGTTCCCCATGATCCATACGGACTTATCGAACTATTCGGTGGAGATAAACCTTTCACGAAAAAGTTAGATGAGTTTTTCATCAATAACGACAGTATGGGAAAACTTGCTTCAAGCGACATCACGGGTCTTATAGGCCAGTATGCCCATGGAAACGAGCCAAGTCATCACGCAGCATACCTGTACGCATATGCAGGCGAACAATGGAAAACAGCGGAGAAGGTGCGTTTCATTATGGACAAATTCTATACGGATAAGCCTGACGGCATCATAGGAAATGAAGACTGCGGACAAATGTCGGCTTGGTATATCTTTTCGGCAATGGGACTTTACCAAGTCAACCCATCAGACGGTATTTTCGTTTTCGGAAGTCCATGCCTTGACGGAATAAAGATAAATGTCCGCAATGGAAAAACATTCACAGTAGAAGCTGTAAACAACAGCAAAGAGAACATTTATATCCAAAAAGTATTCTTGAACGGCAAACCATACAGCAAAAGCTATATAACGTATGATGACATAATGAATGGCAGTACTCTGAAGTTCGTAATGGGCAAGAAGCCAAACAAGAAATTCGGGGAAAAGCCTATCGACAGGCCTGCAGCCTTGAACAAAATTGAAGATGTGCAAGACTAGCACTGAAGTCCACTACATAATTAGGGATATTCAGTAAATGTCCCTATAATAATATATGATGGCATATGAAAATGATGAAACATAATCACTCCATATGCCATTTTTATTGTAATTTTTCTGTATTTTCTCTCTTGAATCAAACATATAACACTGAATGAAGCCTGCCAAGCTCACTCTCATTAAAGCTCTTGCGATATTTTTCCAGAATATCAAATTCTGTAAAACCCAAAGTAGGGTGAATTTCTGAAATTTTTTGTATCTTAAGCAATATCTTTATTGGGGGATTTCCCCCGTTTTGGCTGCTAAACCTTATTTTCGGGGGGAATACTCAAAGATACAAAAAAGCCAACTAACCCGCGACACTTTGTGTATGAATTAGTTGGCTAATTTTATTGTTTTTAATGAATGTCCCTAATTAATACAAAAAAAACGACTACCCCCGAAAGCTTGTATAAAAGCTTAAGAGGGCAGTTAAATCTTCCCAACTCAGCAAAAGTAATACCGTTTATGGCAATGGGTCAGGTAAAGAAGGATTCTTAGGGTCGTAAACAGCGACACCAACCTTTGAATCGGCACAGCCATAATACAAATACCATTTCCCTTTAAAATAAACCATTCCTTCAATGAATACAGTCCCATCAACATATTGTCCACTTTTCTCGAAAGAATCCATTGGTCGGAAAAAAGGTTCATCCAAACGGCTGATAAGATGAGTTGGATCATTAGCGTCAAAAAGAGCCTGTCCTGCCGCATAAACATTTGGCGTATAACGTTTATCTCCCTTTCCTGAATGGTTTTTTCCGTTATATAAAAGCACTATTCCCTTTGGTGTATATATGGCTGGAGGTCCACATTCTGTCAGTTGACTGTCAAAATATCCGTCACGAGGTGAAAACAATCTTTTCAAAGAACCATCAATATTTACTATTGGAGTCCAATTAACTAAATCCTCAGAAGTGGCAGCAAAAACATGTTCCTCTCCCCAATACATGAAATATTTTCCCCCTACCTTTTTTATTACTTGTCTTCCGTCAATCAACTCAGTGAGTATAGAACCTGATTTGCATGCCATATTGTAAAATTTCCCGTCATAAGCTTTGGCAAAAGCAGGTCCATATTTTGTCCAATGTACCAAATCTTTGGAAGTAGCGACCGCAAGACGAGGAATGTCCCTGTTCCATTGAGTGTACATCATAACATATAACCCGTCAACAGTAACAGCAATCCTCGGATCTTCGCAACCTCCTGGCCATTCAAGACTCTTTTGCAAATCGTTGTCCGGATAAAAAACCGGGGTACTTCTGCGCTGAAAAGTCACTCCATCAACAGATGTTGCATAGCCAAGACGTGAAGTACGACGCCCTATACCAATACCTGACTTATCCTCAGCTCTGTATAGTACGACTATTTTTTCGTCATATATCGTAGCTGCCGGATTGAATGTGTCATTTGACTCCCATGCTACCGAATCTTCAGTCAACGGGCAATAAAACCACGTATTATCTATAGGTGATATAACCGGATTTACATTCTCCGGACGCTCAAATCCGCCAAAAGCCCAATCTGGCAATCTTCCTACACCATCTTCGGACTGCCTTTCTCTGGAAGTACATGACATAAAAGTTGTAACAAATATAAACAATAAACTCAGTTTCATATGATTAATCATTATTTTGATAGTTATGACCGACCATAACGATAGGCCATAGCCGGCAATCTTTTATTTAAGTTTAACTTTGCTTACTTTCAGTTTCAATGGAACTGATAAAAATTCTTCTAAATGATATAACTTTTCTTATTGGATAAAAAAATGTCACTTACAAAACACTTGTCAACTCGTAACTGAAACATTGTTTAATATAAAGTTGAATTTGCTAATCAACAGTAAAGAAAGCTAAATTTCAGTCTTGTATTAAAATCAATGTATGCTATTCAACAAATCAACCTTTCCATCGTTAACTAGTTTTAGAATCAATTCCCCGAACAATGTATTTTGCCATGCAAACCATGCGCGTGTAAATTTTTTAGAATCATCTTTATGGAATGATTCGTGCATGAATCCTGTTCCGGCATCTGTATCCATAAGCATTTTTATACAGAACTTTATTTCCTCGTCATCTTGGCTTGTAAACGCTTTCATCATTATACTCATCGGCCAAATCATGTCATATCCGATATGCGGTCCGCCAATACCCTCTCCTGCCGTGCCTTTAAAAAAATAGGGATTATCCTCGCTCCATACGAACTTTCGTGTATTCTGATAAACAGGGTCATCTATATCTACGTCACCCAAATAAGGCATAGCGAGCAAACTTGGCACATTTGCATCATCCATCAACAAATGGTTGCCGAAACCATCAACCTCGAATGCATATATATTGCCGTATTTTGGATGATTGTATATGGCATGTTTTTTCAAGGCTTTTTCCACTTCATCAGCTAACGATTTGCATTCGTCAGACAGTTCGTTTTTTTTGTTCACTTTAGTCAATATTTCCGCAGCCTTGCGCAATGATGTTACAGCAAAGAAATTAGAAGGAATAAGAAACTGGAAAGTGGTTGCATCATCCGACGGACGGAAAGCCGAGGCTATCAACCCGACTGGTTTCACTGGATTCCCCCATCCGTCGTTTGTTAGTGTATCAAGTGCTCGTTCTGTCTTGCGTTGAAAACGATAAGGTCCCTTTGAATCATCCTTACGTTGTTGTTCTTTGAATGTTTTTAGAATATTTGCGATTGCTGAAAGCCATTCGTCGGAAAACACGCTTGTATCGCCTGTCACCTTCCAATAATGATAGGCAAGGCGTATAGGATAACACAATGAATCTATTTCCCATTTCCTTTCATGCAGTTCAGGCTTCATGTCAGTCAAATCGCTCATCCATTCTCCCCCTTCCGCATTCATATTGAAAGCATTTGCATAAGAATCTATATTAATGCATTTGAACTGACGATTTATAACTCCCGCCAACATTCTTTTCAGTTCAGGGTCTTTGTTGGCCAGTTGCACATAAGGCCATACCTGTGCAGCAGAATCACGCAACCACATGGCATGAATATCACCTGTATATACAAATGTATCATCTTTGCCGTCGAAATAAACTGTTGTGTCAAGCGTATTAGGGAAACAATTCTCAAACATCCATGACAAACGCGCATTAGTCAACAATCGTTTAATTCTTATAATCTGTTCTTCCACAGCTTTTGACTCAAACAAGCGCTTGGATGGTTCCGGACGGTTGGTATGATACTGGTACACCTTTATATTGTCTTGCTTGACAATAAAACTATTTTCAGCCATAGCATGTATGTCAGCCATACCCAAAAGAGCTATGGAAAAGCAAAAAAACTTTGTCTTATTCATATTCATGGTATTTAAGTTTTTTAATGTTTAAGTTTTTTATTTTGTAAATTCTTGAGTTGGTAAATTCCCGCAAATAATTCCACAAGGCAAGCATTGTCAAGTAACCACTTATATCGTTCATTGTTATGCCCAGACCAGTCCCTGCCCATCAGTCCGTTTTCATCCCTGTAGTTATTCCAAGCATATTGTGCATTGTCTGCCATGGCATCCACATACTTGCTGTTTCCGTCTATCTCATACAATGCCTTCAATCCTCTGAACAAGATTACATTAAACCACGACATATCCTTATGAACTTTTAATGTCGGTTTTTTCTTATCTGCCTTTGTGCGGAAAAAGACATCCGTATTTGCAGCAGTACGTTGTGCATCTTCCAGATACTTTTTGTCACCTGTTTCTTCATAGAGTAATACTCCTGCCTGGATCATCTGACCGCTGTTATAAGCATACTTTTCTTTTGCTATTACACCTTTCAAGTCTACATAGTCCCAATAAAGGAAGTCCAATGGGTCACATAACCATTTTTTTGTCCATTCATAAGTTTCCTTAGCCTTTTTCAGGTATTTGTCATCCTTTGTCAACCTATACAGTTTCACACAAAGTACCGATGAAGGAGCATTGGAACAAGAATGTTTGGAAGCCTTATTCTGCTCACACCAAAATATACCTCCTCCCAGTTCTTCAGTCCATCCGCTGTATATGTATTGAAATAAGGCTATTGCTTTACTTAGGTAATAGCATTTATGTGTCAACTCATAGTAATCGCAATAATCCAATGCAATCCAAATGTTGTCGTCATAATAACGTCCATGCTGACCATATTTCACCGGATACGATTGGTAAGATGGAGGCTGACGTTCGTCATCCCAATACTGTTCCAGTCCTGGCAAGATTTTCTGTTCCATCAGTTCATCATACTTCTTGTTTCCTGTAACTTTATACAAAGACACACATGCAGACAGCATCCCAGAATACGGCCACAGGAAAGAAGACTTTAGTGAACCTTCGAAAGAAATACCTTCCGACAAATATGTTATTTTTTGTTCAGGATTGACTGGATAAGTTTCAGTAAGAAGTCCGTCGTTTGTCTTATAAAGTTCTAAAATATTAAACAATATGGAATCAGCAACAGAAAGATAATAGTTCTTCTCTTGTGCATGTCCTACAGAAAAGGCAAAGCAAAATAGCAGGCTGGTTACTAAATGTATATTTTTCATATGTCTGAATTTTGAGTTGGCAGTTTCACACTTACATCAGCGTAGAACTTCAAGTTCAACTACGACGGGGAAATGATCAGACGGCACACGGGCCTGACAATCTTTTATGTCTATTTCACTTGGGCAGTCGTTTGTCTGCATGTTTTCGTTGTTCACACTAGTCCTATAAGTATCAGTCAGCACACCGTATTTCTTGACATGAAAATCCGGAGACACAAAAATATGATCTATACGACTTTTCGTGAAACTATTAGGATCAAAATTATTGAACGTGCCATTTGTAGCATAACGAATGTCACATTTTTCATAAGAATCACAAAGTGTCCACTTATTAACAAGTACATCATATGACTTATGGGTTTGGTCAACATTAAAATCCCCCGTCAAGATTACTGGAAGCCCATCTCCGATTTCTTTCATCTTTTTTAGCACAAGCAATGCGCTTTCCACCCGAGCGTTCTTCCCAATATGGTCCATATGAAGATTAAAAAAAAGGAATTCAAATCCTGAGTCCTTGCATTTGAAATGCCCCCAACTGCAAATACGCGGCAACACGGCATCCCAACCTTTGCTTGGTACATCAGGGGTCTCCGACATCCAAAAGTCACCTTTGTCTATCACTTCAAACTTGTCTGTACGGTAAAAAATTGCGGAATGTTCTCCTTCAGTCTTACCGTTGTCCCGTCCCACTCCGATGTAATCATATTCTGGCAAAGCCTTTTTCATGTCTTCCAATTGATGAATGAAACACTCTTGTGTTCCAAAAATGTCGAAGTCGTGATATTGCACTATTCCCGCTATCACGGGATAGCGCAATCCCCATCCATTACCATTTACTGAGTCATTGTGGTTTGCATTCCTTAAGTTATAAGATGCTGCAATGATTGACACAGGACACTTCTTATTGTTACAAGCATAAAAAACTATTGAAATTATTACAACAGACAATAAAACTTTTAGTTTCATAAATACTTAATTAATTGTTATTACTATGCTAAAATAATACTTTTATTCCAAAGAGAAAGAATAAGGTGCATCCTTTTCGGAGATGCCACGCTTTTTATTGGGTGTCTTGCTCATTCTGAACTGTATGTTAGCGCCATCGATTAATTGGTCATGAGTAAGGTAATTACGTGAATATAACTTTCCGTTTACTTTCATATCGTTTACATAACGATAATCGTTTCCAGTATTGTCCAATTTTAAGACAATTGTATTGCCGTTTTCCAAGTGCAATTTTGCAGATTTGAAAATAGGACTGCCAATTATGTATTCATCCGTTCCGGGACAAACTGTATAAAAACCCAACGCTGAAAATACATACCATGCAGAAGTCTGGCCATTGTCTTCATCTCCGCAATATCCATCGGGTGCGGCCGAATACAACTTATTCATTATTTCGCGTATCCAATATTGTGCCTTCCATGGTTCGCCTGAGTAATTATATAAATATACCATATGCTGGATTGGCTGATTACCATGGGCATATTGTCCCATATTCATTACTTGCATTTCGCGCATCTCGTGGATAATGCCCCTGCTCTCCAGTCCTAACCTGCTTGGGATAACAAACACTGAATCCATCATAGTATTGAATTCTCTTTTACCACCCATTAAGTCGATAAGTCCCTGAGGGTCGTGGAACACACAGAAACTCCAATGCCAACTGTTTCCCTCGCAGAAATCTCCGCTCCAGTCAACGGCCCTAAAATTCGGATTGAACGTACCTTTATCATCCTTTCCCACCATAAGTTTATATTCTTGATGATATACGTTCTTATAATTCATAGCACGTTTTTTATAAATTCCTATTTCACTGTCAGGCTTTCCTAACTTCTTTCCCAAAGTATAAATGGCCCAATCGTTATAAGCATATTCCAAAGTACGAGCCACACTTTGTCCTATGCCAATATTGTTCGGGACATACCCCAAACTGTTATAAGCATCATAAGCCACACGCCCAGAAGCAGTGCCCTTCAGATGTGCGTTCGCACCATGCTTCAACGCTTTCCATAAAGTCTCAATGTCATAACCTCGTAAACCTTTAATATAGGCATCTGCCACTACGGATGCGGAATTGTTTCCTACCATGCAATCTCTGTGTCCTGGGCTCGCCCATTCTGGCAAGAAACCGCTTTCCTTGTATGCATTCACAAGCCCCTCCTGCATTTTTACATTCATCGAAGGATATACCAGATTAAGCAATGGGAACAAAGTACGGAATGTATCCCAAAAACCTGTATCAGTAAACATATACCCTGGAAGCACCTTACCATTATACGGGCTGTAATGCATCACTTTGCCGTCTTTGTCAATCTCGTAAAAACTGCGTGGGAACAGCAAAGAGCGATATAGGCATGAATAAAACGTACGAAGGTTGTCTGTGTTATCATCATCTATATCTATCTTACCCAATTCGTTGTTCCATTTTTCTTTTCCTTCCGCAACAAGCTGGTCGAAAGTTTTGTCGTCAAGTTCATTAAGGTTCAGTTCCGCTTGCTCGTGGCTGATGAACGACGATGCAATCCTTACATGTACCATTTCTCCTTTTGTTGTCTTAAATCCCACTACAGCCCCTGCGTGGTTACCTTTCACTTCGGTTTCTTCAGGATATATGCTGTTGTCCATTGCCGTGGCTACAAAAGTGAACGGCTTGTCAAATTCTATTACGAAATAATTTTTGAAATTTTCAGGCACACCACCGCTGTTTTTAGTGGAATAACCTACAATCTTGTTTTTTTCTGGAATTACTTTTACGTATGATCCCCTGTCGAATGCATCCAATACCATATAGGCATTATTTGTTTCCGGATAGGTAAAACGAAACATCGCGGCACGCTCTGTCGGGACAATCTCTGTTGTCACGTCATGATCTGCAAGATAGACCTTATAATAATATGGTTTTGCAACCTCAGCTTTGTGCGAGAACCAGCTGGCACGCCTGTCTTGGTCGAACACAAGTCCACCGGTAACAGGCATTACTGCAAACTGACCATAATCGTTCATCCACGGACTTGGCTGATGAGTCTGCTTGAATCCACGAATTTTATCAGCGTTATAAGTATATGTCCACCCATCGCCCATTTTACCCGTCTGAGGTGTCCAAAAATTCATTCCCCATGGCAATGCTATTGCAGGATAAGTATTACCGGTTGACAATTCGAATTTCGATTGTGTGCCGACTAATGTGCTGACATAATCAACAGGGGTTTTAACTGCATAAAATGGTATAGTGCACAAAATGGCACAAAACAAAATCAGTAAACGTTTAATTGAAAATGAAAGTGTTTCCATGAAATAATAAGTTTAATGGATTAAAAAAATTTGAGACAAAAATAATGATAGAAGAAGCCCTTACTATTATTATTAGATTATAAAAAAGGAATTTGTCTATAACATTAACTACTATGTCGCAAATCTTTACCTATATTTTTTCCTGCAAAAGAATTTACCAAAAGTTTTTTTACTTTTGCAATATAATAAATAGAAAATAATTTTTAATATTATGAGAAAACAGACAATCCTTATTTTATTAATTCTGACAAACATTTGGAACAACATCCATTCATATAACCTTAAGCAAATAGCAGACAAGGAATATATGACAAATAGTTCCATCACTTCATTGTGTCAGGATGATTACGGTATGCTATGGATTGGCACATGCGATGGCATGAATGTTTACAACGGTCAAAAGATAGAAGAGTTTAAGATTGCCAATGCCATAGACTATCTTACCGGCAATCTAATAGATCGCATCGTTTACACCGGCAATGACATATATTGGGTTCAAACTTATCATGGGTTAAACCGTCTAGACCGTAAAACAAACGGAATAATCCATTACAGCGAGTTTCAGAAACTATTCTTAATGGATAAGGATAAATATGGAAACCTGTTTATCATACAAGAAAGCAATAGTATTTACTATTGCCCGAAAAATGAGACCAAATTCAAGAAAATCAGCATCACTGGAGTGCTAATATCAGACATTTTAAATTTTTTTATTGATGAACGCAACCTGATATGGATAACCATGGCAGGCTACAACCGGTGCTTTGAAATTATCCATGAGCCTTCCGGAGAAATAACTTTAGAGTCACGGCAACCAGAGCTAATCTACAGGTCAAGCCTACTATATTGTTTCAATGACGATGAACATCTGTTATATATAGACAAGGAATACAACTTTTTTTCTTACAATTTAAAATCCAAGGTTAATACACTAATATCCAATTTAAGGAAGGAAATACAGACCCATGGGAAAATATCATCAATAATCCGCTATCACGATAAGTTTTTTATCGGTTTCCTCATGGACGGACTTTTAATATTGGAAAAACGGGATGATTCCCAAGAATATGACATCCAGCAAATTCCAATAAACAGCGGAGTTTTCTGCATGATAAAAGACCACTTTCAAGATGCTATTTGGATTGGCACAGACGGGCAAGGTGTGTATCTTTACTCAAACCCTCTTTATTCCATAAAATCAGTTGTATTAAGCAATTTATATAGAAAAGCCGTAACCCCTGTAAGAGCACTTCATATTGACGATGAACGGACATTATGGATAGGAACAAAAGGCAACGGCATCATCAAGGCATATAATTATGACGCGAAGAAAGAGATATTCGATTGCAAGACCGAAATGCTTACAATCTCAAACTCAGATATAGGCAGTAATGCCGTCTATTGCTTTTCCAAAAGCAAGCATAACCTGTTATGGATTGGCAACGAGGAAGGCTTATGCTATTACTCATATAAAGACAAACGCATCAGAAGACTTCCAGTCATAATTAATGGCAAACATTTAAAATACATACACGACATATATGAGACCAAGAACTCAGAGTTATGGATAGCAAGTGTAGGCATGGGGATAGTTAAGGCGCAGCTGACAGGGAGTCCCGACACTCCCAGGCTTGAGGATATGCGTATTTATACTATTAATGAAGGCCAGATAGGATCAAATTATTTTTTTACCATTTACCATGAAGACGAAAACCCACCTCTTTTTGGTAATAAAGGTTATGGAGTATTCCGATACAATGAGAAAACCGATGTACTTGAGCCTGTCGCTACCCACAAATATGATAATATGACACTGAACAACATTCTTGCAATCAACAAGGATAGTTGCGGAAGCTATCTCTTGGGAACAAGCTACGGACTTATCAAGCTATCCCCAGATTCGTCATACCATCTTTTCAATACCAAAGACGGATTCCCAAACAGCACGATACATGAAATACTGAAAACCTCGCCGTATATTTTTTGGCTGAGCACAAACATGGGAATGATAAATTTTGACACACGTAGCAACGTGTTTAGGACGTATGGGGTCGGCGACGGCCTGAGAGTTGTGGAGTTCTGCGACGGGGCAGCTTTCCGTGACCCACAAACAGGCGTGTTATATTTTGGAGGTATAAACGGATTTGTTACAATTACAGCAGACGGACAAACAGAACATCCATACATGCCACCTATATATTTTGACAAGTTGTCAATATTCGGAAAGCAATACAGCTTAGGAGAATACATAACTTTGGAAAACGGAGAAAAAAAATTGAATTTGGATTACAATCAGAATTTCTTCTCCGTATCTTTTATATGTGTGGATTTTTTGAACGGCAACAATTATACTTTCTCATACAAGTTAAAAGGATTAAGCGAACAATGGATAAACAATGGTACGGAAAGTAGTATTGCTTTCACAAACATGGCTCCTGGGGAATACACATTACAGGTAAAATATTACAACAGTGTTTTCGATAGTGAGAGTAAAATATATTCATTGACTATATGTATTGCCAATCCATGGTACACATCATGGTGGGCAAAAATAATTTATTCAATATGTGTTCTCACAATAATAGGACTGTTTGTTCACTCTGCCACTATGCGAATGAGACGTAAAAAACAAGAAATGCTAAATGAAATTGAAAGACGCCACCAAAAGAACGTATTCGAGTCCAAGCTCAGCTTTTTCACTAACATAGCACATGAATTCTGCACACCACTGACATTGATTTGCGGACCTTGCGAGCGCATTCTTTCCACAAAAGGATTAAACAAATTTGTATCGGACTATGTACAGATGATACAAGTAAATGCAGAGCGCTTGAAATATTTGATTAACGAGCTGATAGAGTTTCGCAGAATAGAAACTGGACACAGGGAACTCATAATAGAAACATTAGACGTATCGTTACTCATGAAAAGCCTAACAAGAAGCTTCGTAGAAATAGCAAAATCAAGGAATATCAGATTTATGAGCAAAATATCCGAAGACATGTCGTGGAATACGGACAAAGGTTTTCTAAATACAATTGTCATTAATTTGATTTCGAATGCATTCAAATACACGCCATCGGGTAAATGCATAAAAGTAAGCTTGGAAACCAAAGAAGGATTTCTGAAGATTTGTGTGGCAAACGAAGGCAGCTACATTAAAGACAGTGATTTTCAGAGGCTTTTCAATCGCTATACCATATTGGATAGTTTCGAGAATCAGGATAAGAAAAATTTCTCACGTAATGGATTAGGATTAGCCATTTCGTATAACATGGCGCAGTTATTGGATGGCGAGCTAAAAGCAGAGAACTCACCTGGCGGATGGGTTGTGTTTACTCTGACATTACCAGCTCTCAGTCCTGACAACCAGAAAGAAAAGCGCATCACATCGGAATATATTCCTGAAAAAATATATATGCAACCTATGATTAAACTGCCTGATTACGAGTTTGACAAAATGCGTCCGACGATTTTGGTTATTGACGATGAAATAGAGATTTTATGGCTTATTGGAGAAATCTTCTCGAACGACTTCAATGTGGTGACGTTACAAGATGCAGGCAAGACTGAAGATGTGTTGAATGAGATGTCTCCAAACGTTATTATATGCGATATTAAAATGCCAGATACAAACGGAATAGAACTGGTAAAAAGAATAAAGTCGCAAAAAGAAACTTCGCATATACCTATAATAATCATTTCCGGACACTACGAAATGCAACAGCAAATGGAAGCTATTTCCTCCGGAGCTGAGATGTATATCACGAAACCGTTCAGTACGGAATTCCTACGCATATCTGTCATGCAAGTAATGGAACGCAAAGAAAGACTAAAAAGCTATTTCAGTTCGCCAATCAGTTCTTTCGAAAAAACAGAAGGAAAGCTCATGCATAGGGACTCGAAAAAATTCCTGCAATCGGTACTGAAAATCATAAATGACAATATAACAAATAGCGAACTGACAACAAAGTTCATCGCCGAAAAATTAGCTATGAGTTCAAGAAGCCTGTACCGTAAAATGGAAGAAACTGGCAACGGTAGTCCTGCCACCCTGATTAAGTTCTGCCGTTTGCATGTGGCTAAGGATTTACTACTAACGACGCACAAAACGGTTGATGAAATAGTGTTCGATTCAGGTTTTTCCAACAAAGTATCCTTTTTTAAAGCCTTTCGCGAAATGTACGGCTGCACGCCAAAAGATTTTAGGAAGAGGCAACTCAAAGAGATAAACGAAGACAATAAAAACAATAATAACGAATAAATAACCGTGACAAAAACTCTTCGTTGTTCGGAATCAAACGCTTTGTCGTTCCAATCAAAATGACGAAGCGTTTGATTCCGTATTTTTTTACACACACATTTTTTCCATCGGATTTGCAAGACGGTTGAATAAGTTAGCATCAACAAACCGACGAATCCAATTAAATTCTTGCAGACTTTGCACGTTGCAAAACTCGAGTAAGTAAAACATTGTGATAATGTAGTAAACAATTGTGCCAATGATAAAAAAAATAACAAACTAACTATTCTTTATTCTCCCTGCCATTCTATCTTTGCCAAAAAGTCCGAGACGAACTATGAACTTTTATTTAACTATTAACTAATACCTGGTGAAAATGAAAAAGAAATTTGCATTAAGGCTATTCACAGCTTTACTGTTTCCAGTCATCATCGCTTCATGTGGCAAGGAAGAGGAACAAGAGACAGTACAGCCGGCAGCAGACCTTGTCATCGACAACAGTGCGGTGACATTACTGCAAGGTGACGAAATCACCGTAAGTATCACTTCCGGAAACGGAGACTACTCTGTAAAAACTTTCGACGAATCGGTGGCTACGGCGACAATCGACGGCGATAAGGTGACAATCAAGGCGACAGAAAACAGTGTCCTCGATGAAAACAACCGTGCTGAGACAACAATCTTAGTTATAGACGGACGTAAAAAGACTGCAAGGATAAAAGTGCAGGTAGCAAAACTTTGGGATTTGACAACCGACATTCCTGAAGAAGGAATTGAGTTGTTTATCGGAGAAAAGAAAACGATAGAAATACTTACCGGAAACGGGGACTACAAGATTACGATGCCGGAAGGTGCCGAACGATATATAAAGTTAGACGAACTCTCTGGCCAGGTGTTTTCCGTAACAGCCATAGAAGAAACTCCACAGGGTGAACCCGTACAAATCACCATCACCGATAAAAAACAAAAGACAATTGCCATTCTGATAATTGTCAATATAGTTGACTTGACGCTGAAATCAAACGAAGCGACATTTGCGGAACCCGATGCGGAAGTACAGACCATAGAGATAGAAAAAGGCAACGGTGGTTACACTTTCACATTCCAAACTGGTGAAGGTGAGCCAACATCAACACCGACCATCGTGGAAGCCACGGAAGAGGACAATTTCATCACTCTGAGGCCTTTAGCAAGAGGTGATGTGACAGTGATAGTGACAGATCAGAAAGGCTCTAAAGAAGAGATTGCCGTCACAGTTAATCCTTACGAAATAAAATTAGACGGAAACCTTACGGAACTGTCCTTGGACGGCTTTGAAAGTACCAAGGAAATCAATATATCTCGCGGAAACGGCGGCTACCAATTGGCTGGTCTAACGCCAGACAACTCGAAATATATAGAATCTGCAAGCATCGATGGAAAGAAGTTAACAATAAAAGCCAAATGGATGGGAGAAACTACACTGACTATTACCGACGATGCGAGGAAGACACTGGTATTACCGGTGAAAATAAACTCTATGGCGGCAAAACTTAGCAGCGATTATTGCTTCAAGATAGGCTCTAAAGATTTTTTTAAAAATTCACCATATAACCAAATGCAGCAACTTACTTTTGAAATGGTGTTCTATCCAACATATTCACGTGCCCTACAGTCTTTTATCGGTCTGGAAGGTGTATTTCTGCTCCGATGTGAAAATAATGGAAATACAGACCTCAGATTCGAGATAGCCACTAAAATTGACGGAAAAAATGACCCGCGCTTCCGTAGCCAGCAAAAAATGGGAAACGACCGCCAAAATAACGGCAAATGGTATCATATAGCCATAGTGTATGACGGAACACAGAAAAGTACAAAAGACGCTTACCAGATGTATATAAACGGAGTTAAAGAAGAATTAACGCCTGCCGATAATTCCTATGCTGATGTAGCTCCTAATACATATCTTGACCTTTCCGAAGTAAAAGGAGACGAGGCATTGATGATTGGACGTTCTGGAAACAGCGAATTCCGTCTAGGATACTGCAACGTTGCCCAGGCACGCATGTGGAAGACAGCCCGTACGCAGGAACAAATCAAAGAGGACATGTGCAAATATTATACTCCTGAAGAAGCAAGTGCAAATGAAAACTTGTTAGGTTATTGGATTCCTGGCAATGGCATAAAAACAGGAACATTCAAGAACTATGGTTCTGCCGGAACAGACCTTGATGCAAAAGTTTATACACAAGGAGCTAATATTTCTGAAACTACTGTAAATGCAGACAAGTTTGCATCGACAGCATGCCCTCACACATATTGAAAACAGATTATAATCAGACAATAACAAAATGAAGACACAAAGATTTTTCAAAGTTGCCATGCTGCTTCTCCTTACAGGACTGGCAGCCTGCGACAACGAACGCAATCCCGGGTTCGACCCTAACGACTATGAACCTATCGTTGCTCCCGACCCCGTGCATACTCTTGATGCTATGGCGAGCGGTGAACGCGTAGTGCTTTCCAGTTCGTCTCTCACGGACATCGTACTGAAATGGACTCCTACCACTGCACATGGCAATACGGTATATCGCTACGAGGTCTTAATAGACACAATAGGTGGCGATTTCACTAACCCTGTAGAGATCTCATTATCCGACAATAATGGACTGGAACCGCAACTAACACTGTCACACTACCAAGCTAACGCAATAGGAAAACTAGCCAAGTTCCGCTGCAACACGAACGGGACTCTGCGCTGGAAAGTACGTGCTTACTGTGGGCTGGACGATTCGATAAGTTCGCTCGAAGGCTTTTTCGTAATCTTCATGATGGACGGTATAGACAACATACCTTCGGAAGACGAACCGATTTATATAACCGGTGCAGGCACGGAAGACAATGGTGACGAAACGCGGGCTCTGCAAATGTTAAGACAAGACGATGGCATTTACCAGACCTTCGTCAGGCTGAAGGCTAATCAGCCTTACGTTTTCATGGCAAATGTTGGTGGCCAGAAATGTTATTACTACTCCGACGAAAGAGGCATATTACGCGAACGAAACGAAGGAGAAAAATATACGATGCAGGTAGATAAAGAAGGCATATACCGGATAACCATCAACATGGGCGAGCAGAGCATCTCGTACGATGAGATAGGCGATGTTTGGCTATATAACATTTCGGGCAACTATAGGCAAGACTTTAACTACCTTGGATATGGCAAATGGGGTATAGTGAACTACACCGCACGCAAACAGACAGAAAGTTGGGCTGGAAGTGGAGAAACACGCCACAGTTTCAAGATGATGATAAACGGTACGGAATACCGTTGGGGGAACAGAGGAAGAGATGAGGGCACACCAAACATGGATACTGACGATAGTTATTATAACCTGTATCTATTGGCAACAGGCACAGATGGATGGGATTACAGTTTCAGATTCTGCGACGATCTTCTACAATGGGGCGAACCAAGCAGCGGTGTATATGAAGCAACGGTAAAAACAGATGTCACCCTTTATTTTAATGCGGATTTTGGCGTTTACACCCACCGTTGGGTGGCTTCTGAAACAAACGGAAACTAAAAAATACGAATAATTATGAAAAGTAATATACTATCATTTTCAAAAACAATCCTATCGTTTTGCGGAGGATTTATGCTGTTAACTTCCTGCGATGACGGCAGTTTGGAAGATATTTATAAAGGAGATTCTTCAGGCGAATATGTATCAGACGTAAATTGGACGGATGCAGCCAACAAGAGTACTGAAACGTACATCAAATACTTCTTTGAGAATGCAAGCGGACGCGACACCTTTGGTGGGGAAATATACTGGGAAAAGCCCAACACCCCGAAAACAGGTGAACCGACAAGTTCTCAAGGCAGCGGTGGATGGTCGCAGGGTCATGCACTGGACATCGTGACGGACTATTATATCCGCAATGCAGGCAATGCCGAAATCCAGGCGAAGATATACAATGATGTAATGAAACCTTTCCTGCCGGCTTTCGATGAGTGGAACAGAACCTGCGGTTATGGAGGACCAGATTTCTGGAACAATTTCTACGATGATATGGAGTGGATGGCATTGGCATGCCTGCGCGTATATGAACTTACTGGCGACACCGACTATTACGACGCTCTTATGAAAATGTGGGATCACATAAAAGGTGCGAAAAATGGTTATAAAGGACAAGGAGGACTTGCGTGGAAGACCGACCTACCCGCTTCGCGAATGTCGTGTTCCAACGGCCCAGGATGTCTGCTTGCAATGAAATTATACCAGCTCACTGTGAAAGAAGCCAAGGAAGGATGGGAAGCAGAAGCAGAATATTACCTGAACTTCGCAAAGGAAGTTTACACTTGGATGACAGCCTACTTATGTGACATATCCACCGGACAAGTATATGACAACCTTGGCATTAATGATGATGGGACAGTAGGAGATCCCGACAAGGTGGCACTTTCGTACAATCAAGGAACATTCATGGCTTCGGCTCTAGAACTTTACAATGCCACAGGAGTGGAGGATTATCTCCGTAATGCCGTTTCGTTCGCCTCATATCAGGTTAACCATAAGATGGATTCCAACTATCCTGTGTTCAGCGGTGAAGGCGGCAGCGGTGACAACCTGTTGTTCCGTGGAATATTCGTCCGCTATTTCCTTGACTTACTGAAGCAGCCTACAGGAGAAGCATATCCCGAAAAAACAAAAAACAAGTTCATAGCCGCACTGCGCAGCTGTTCAGACGTGCTTTGGGTAAACGGACATCCAGAAGGTTGGTACGTGTGGGAATACGACTGGACAAAAGCACCTGAGTTCGGTAATAGAAACGACAACGAGAACCGACTGACAATATCGCTTAACGCCGAGGTACCTGGAGCTACACTTATTGAAATCCGCGCTCGCTATGAAGACTGGGTACAGGGCAAAGAAACAGAAAAAGCGAACTGGATAGGACCGGACTTCGCAACAGGAGCAGAATAATTTTTCTTGAGTTTGCAAGTATCTTAGTTTTTAGTAATTTGACCTTTACATAATTAATTTACAAAATGAGGTCAACCAAACTAAGCTTAAATCTACAAACTAATATTAAAAAAACTACAAAAATTAAAAAAATGATACATATAAAAAGAAATATATGTCTGATGACTGTTTCTTGTGCATTATTAGCAGGTATTCCGGCACAGGTCATGGCCGAATGCGAAACTGTAAAGGAGATTTCACAAAGCAAGAAGGTTACAATAACCGGTGTAGTTTTGGATAAAGCTACCAACATCCCTCTTATCGGTGTGTCCGTCATAATGAAAGGTTCAACCAATACGGGAACCGTTACAGACATAGACGGTAAATTCAGCATTAGCCTGCCATATGCTGAAGCACCATTGGTATTCTCATATTTGGGTTATCAACCGCAAGAAGTTATACCCGGAACTGGCAAAGAACTGAAAATATTGTTGAATGAAGATACCAAAGCCCTTCAGGAAGTTGTCGTGGTAGGTTATACAAAGCAACGTAAAGAAACGATGGTGGGTTCAGTGGCTACCATTACTACAAAAGACCTGACACAAAGCCCAACAGCAAATATCAACAACGCACTTGCGGGACGTTTGCCGGGTTTGATTGTAAACCAGTATGCCGGAGGTGAACCGGGAGTGGACCAAAGCGAACTGTTCATACGTGGTAAATCCACTTATGGTAACCAAGGTGCAATAGTAATAGTCGATGGTATAGAACGCGACATGAGCTATCTCGCCCCCGACGAAATAGAGACATTCACAATCCTGAAAGATGCATCGGCAACGGCGGCATACGGTATCCGTGGAGCAAACGGTGTAATTGTCATCACTACCAAACGAGGTAAAGCAGCGGAAAAGGCAACGGTTAATCTGAAGGCTTCTGTCGGCATTAACCAGCCCATAGGCTTCCCTGAATATTTAGGTTCAGCTGATTATGCTATTTTATACAACGAGGCAAAACTGAACGACGCCAAAATGACTGGAGCCGATATCAGCAGTCTCAGCCTGTTCTCACAAGAAGCCATAGACAACTTTCGCAGGGCAAAGGGAGACAATTCTGACGGATTGGGATACAACTGGGACTACTATGATTTTGCATTCAAGCCGGGAATGCAAGAGGACATCAGCCTGTCAATAAGAGGCGGTACGGACAGGGCGCGCTACTATGTGTTGGCTAACTACTTCTCACAAGGAGGCAACTATAAGTATTCCGACGTGAGCGAGTATGATACACAGACACGCTTCAGTCGCTACAATTTCCGTTCTAACATAGACATAAATATCAACAAATATCTGAGTACGAAATTGGACTTAGGTGCTCGCATTACAGACCGTAATGCTCCTGGAACAACGGCAAGTCGTCTTATGACAATCTGTGCCACACAGCCGCCTTATCTTCCAATCCTCGTTGAGGAGAACTCGCATCCGCAAAACGAGGAGTATATCCAGCAGAACCCTTACGGAATGCTGTACGGTGACAATGTTTATCGTTTCAATCTTCTTGGCGAATTGACCCGTACCGGCTACCTTAACGAGAAAAACACTTACCTGAACGGAAGCTTTGCTATGAACCTTGACATGGGGTTCCTTACCGAAGGACTTAAAGCAGAAGTGATGTTCTCATATGATGCCTCAGAAGGACGCTGGATAAATCGCAAACTGGATACTTACAAGGACGGCTACAGAGAATACCCGCAATATGCCACATTCATGCCGATAGAAGGCTCGGACGTATATATGGAAGGAGGACATTACACCGGAGCATACAAGACGGGAAACAAGTACGACATAGACCAGACCATAAGCAACGGATTCAGCCACAACGCATCAGACGCACGGTCTTATTATCAAGTGCGTTTGGACTATAACCATACTTTCTACGAAAAGCACGAAGTGACTGCAATGTTGCTTGCTAATCGCAGCCACCGCACTGTGAACAACGAATTGACTTACCGTAGCCAAGGTCTTACTGGACGCATGGCATACTACTACAACCAGAAATATCTGTTAGAGTTCAACTTCGGTTACAACGGTTCTGAAAACTTCGCTCCCGGCAAACGTTATGGTTTCTTCCCGGCAGGTTCCTTGGGATGGGTAATCTCGGAAGAGCCTTTCATGTACGACACATCATCATGGATAGACTTCCTGAAAGTGAGGGTTTCATATGGTCTTGTTGGTAGCGACAACGTAAGTAGCCGTTTTCCTTACCTCGCATTTTACGGCAGCGGTAGCGGATATGACTTCGGAAACAACTTCGGAACTAACGTAGGAGGTACGGCAGAAGGTAACTTGGCAAATGAGAACCTAACATGGGAGAAGGCAAGGAAGCTCAATGTGGGTATTGATTTCACTACATTGAACCAACGCCTGTCGCTGACAATTGACGCTTTCCACGAATATCGCTTCGATATCATCACTGATATGAGCAGCGACGGCATTATGGCATATCCCGATATCGTAGGAAAAGATGCGGCGTTTCAGAATTTGGGGATTGTGACCAACCGTGGAGTGGATATAGAGCTGAGTTGGAACGACAGAATAGGAAAAGATTTCCGTTATTACATCCGTCCTAACCTGACTTTCGCACGCAACCGTCTAAAATACAAAGCAGAAGTGGCACGCCAAAACCATTGGCGCAAAGAAACCGGGAAACGGCTGTATGAGAACTTCGTCTATGTATTCGACCATTTCGTGGCAAACCAGGAAGAAGCAGACAGATTGAACGAAATTGGCTATCAGCCTTGGGGAACACTTATCCCGGGTGATGCCGTTTACAAAGATTTGGATCGCAACGGAGTAATCGACGACGAGGACCGTACCGCAATGGGAAACCCACGAAGCCCTGAACTGATGTTCGGTATTCCATTCGGATTCCAATATAAGGACTTCGATTTCAGCGTGTTGCTGCAAGGTGCCACACTGACCTCAATATTGCTAAATGGGGCAGCTGTATATGATTTTCCGCAATTCGACCAAGACAAGATAGGTAAGGTAAAGAAAATGCACCTAGACCGCTGGACACCGGAAACGGCTGAAACCGCAAAATATCCGGCCCTGCATTATGGCACACACGACAATAACAAGAACAGCAATAGCAGCCTCTTCCTGTACGATGCTTCGTACCTACGCGTGAAAAACGTGGAAATAGGCTATAATCTATCTCCAAAATGGCTACACAAGCTGAACATACAAAAAGCCCGCATCTACCTGCAAGGCTTGAACTTGTTTACATTCGACAAGCTGGGAGATGTGGACATTGACCCTGAAACAAAATCAGGAGACGGTGCATCCTGGTATCCGATACAGAAAGTTTTCAATTTTGGTATAGACGTTACATTCTAAATATAAGCAAACATGAGAAAATCATATATATTAATACACGCATTTTTATTGTCCGCAACGCTGTCTGTTTTTACCGCTTGCAGCGACTATCTTGACCGTGACGATGACGATAAAATAACGGAGGCTGACGCATTCTCTCGCTACGAGAAAGTGAACGGCATGGTATCGGATGTGTATGCCGCTGCCAAAAAAGCCGACCGTCCATTGGTGTTCTTCGAACATTTCAGCAACAGTGCCATTACCGACGAATGTGAAGGTACGAACGTGGAGGGAAACATCACCAACAACTTCAACAACGGTGCATGGAATCCAAACTCACTGCCCGGCAGCTGTGGGCAGTATTGGGAAAGCCTATATGAAGGAATCCGCAAAACAAACCTTATAATAGAAAACGTGGAGAAATATGACACACCCGACAACCCGCAACAGGATGGTGATTTGAGAAAACGCATCGGAGAAATGTACTTTATGCGAGGGTATTTCCACATGTTGTTAGCACGAATGTACGGCGAGATCCCGTATATCGACAGGGTGATACACACCGGCGACAACATGGACTTCAAAAAAGAGTCAGTACACTCAATTGTTGAAAAAATCGTGACAGATGCACAGACTGCATTCGAAATGGTGCCAAACAAATACATAAAGACTTCCGAAAACTTCGGACGGGTAGACCAAGGTGCGTGTCTGGGACTTATCGCTTACGTGCGTTGGATAGCGGCAACCCCGCTGTGGAATGGTGCATCCGACTACGGATATACATTGAGCCGTGTTTTTGAAAGCGAATATGCTTACGACGCGGACAGATGGAGAAAAGCAAAAGATGCAGCTGATGCTGTATTGAACTTTGAAGTTGGAGGGACAAAACGATATTCCCTTTATGAAGAACACGACGAAACCGATTTTAAAGATCCTGCCGGAGGGAACTTAAACGACAGTCGCGTTTATGCACGCCTTTGGGACATGTTCTACGATATGGACGCATTTGCAAACGAATACGTGTTCTTTATGACTAAAAGCAAAGACCAGGCTTGGCAAGGGGATATTTATCCGCCAAGTCGCGAAGGCAGTTCGCGTCAACAACCAGTTCAGGAACAAGTAGACGAATATGAATACATAGTAGGTGATTACGGTTATCCGATATATTCGGCAGAAGCACGTAAGGGTGGTTATGATGACGCAAATCCATATGCCAAAGGTACTCGCGACCCACGCTTCTATCGTGATGTCATTTATCATGGTGCGCCATACCGCAACAATAACAACGAACAGAAAACGCTGAATACTGCAACCGGATCTGACCAGATAGGAGCAACCAATGCCACCACTACGGGGTATTACCTGCGAAAATTCCAACAGGAGTCATGGAACAAATCTGGTAACTTCAGTATAAATGCTCCTGCCATCTGGCGCCTTCCGGAGTTCATCTACATATATGCTGAAGCTTGCAACGAACTGGGTGAAGACATTGATAAAGCATACGACTTGGTGAACGAGGTAAGAGCACGCTCTTTTATGAAGCCAATGCCACCGACAGTAAAAACAGACCAAGACTTGATGCGCGAATACATCAAACGCGAACGCCGGGTAGAACTTTTCTACGAAGGGAAACGCCCTTGGACATGCCGACTATACCTGGAGCCTACAAGCAGGGAGGAATTATCGAAAGAAAGCATATGGAGATCAAGCGGAAGCGACAACTCTGAAAGGACACAAAAATATTGGGCTGCAAACAACGGACCGCTGCCGCGCTGCCAAAGAATGATTAACGGCATGCGCCCTGTCCAGGATAATAACGGAAAGATTGAAATAGATGGTGTAAAATACAGAATGGAACGTTTTTGCGTAGAAGAACGTACATTCGCCATACAACACTACTTATTTCCAATCCGCCAAAGCGAATTGCAAAAGACACCTACCATTGAACAAAATCCTGGATGGTAAAGCGAGACAGTAAGGTGAGTTTTGGAACTCTTAATTATTAATTCTTATAAACTTACCTTACTGAATACGTATAACTTTAAATAAAGAAAAATATGAAACTATTTTTAAGATACATAGGATTGTCGCTCCTGTGCGTAATACTAATTGCAAACACTGGATGCGGTAAGGAAGATGCCATAGAAGTACAACAAGATCTTTATGAAGTAATTGTGGACAAACCAGTAGTACGCATAGGGCATAACGAAGAAGTAAACGTGAACGTTATGCTTGGCAACGGGGGATATTCCGTAAAAAGCTATAACGAACAAGTTGCCACAGCCACAGTAGACGGTGAACAGATTACAATCAAAAGTGGAATACAAAATGGAGCGACCACTGTGGAAGTGACTGACGCGGAAGGCATAAAAACAGATATATCCGTAAATGTTGGACTGTTTGAACTAGAGTTCAACGAACAGACCATCGAAATGGAAGTAAACGAGGAAAAAGAACTGATTGTCACAATGGGCAACTTTTCGAGCAACGATGAACTTACATACGCCGTAAAAGACGAAACTGTTATCAGCGTAGAGAATACAGACAAACTAAGGCCTTACTATACTATAAGAGGACTGAAAATAGGGGAAACTGCTATAACATTCACAGATGCCAAAGGAAAACAGGCTACAGTTAGCGTAAAAATCAATCCAGTCTCGATAGACGTATCGAACCTGACACCCAAAGTAGGTGTAAACAATAAAATAGTAATTACCGTAGAGAAAGGTAACGGTGGTTACACTATGGAGGCAACTGACAATACGATAGTAAGGATTGAAAAAGTAGATGATAACAATTTCAGCTTACTTGGACTGAAAGCTGGCACTACTGATCTCACCGTGAGTGACCAAGAAGGGCAGGAACTTACTTTGTCTATAACAGTTTCTGAAGCAGACAAGGTGGTAAACCTTGGAAGTAACAACAGTTTTGAAGTGCCGTTTGAAATAGATGGTGAGAAAGCCCAAAATCTTACTTCGTTAAATTCGATAACATTCGAAGCACGCATAAAGATTGATGACCTCAACGGAAGCAGCGATGCACGCATCAACACGGTTATGGGAATAGAAAAGATATTCCTACTGCGAGTAGATGTACGCAAGGGTGGCTCTAACCAAGACGACCGTTATTTGCAACTAGCGGCAGACGATAAAGGTGGCATACGATACGAAAGTACAAATAAGATTGAAAAGAATAAATGGTATAACGTGGCTGTAGTATTGGATGGCAGTAAGACTGGAGACGAAAGGATTGCTTTATATATAAACGGTGTAAAAGAAGAATTCGGATACAAGGCAGGAAAACTAGACGACCTGAAAGGAATTGATCTGACGGAAAATTTCGACATAGGGCAGTCCGGCGGGAAACGCTGGCTTAACGGAAGCATCACCTATGCTCGCATCTGGGACAAGGCATTGAATGCAGACGAAATATCCAACCAAAATGGCTTATTGCTGACAGAAGAGAAAGATGGATTAGTGGCAAACTGGATTTTCAGCAATGGAAATGGAAACACAGACACATTTGTTTCATTAAGCGGCAATGCATTCGAAGCCAAAGCCCTTAACATGGTTTCCACCTGGACTGAAGACCCAATACTAACAAACGTACCTTAAGGCGATTATCAGAGATAACAAGGACCAGAAGACCTATGAACCAGCACGTGCCAGCACTATACCGGGTCCGTGTCATGCTATCCATAAAAGACGAGAGGAGAAAAATAAGTACAACCTTTCGCAATAGCGTATAAGTTATAATCAAGTAGGAGAAAAACGAAGTAGTTTTCCTCCTACTTTCGTTTTCCGACCTCTACGTCAAGTATAGATAAAAGTTTCATTGATGACTCCTTTGCTTTATCAGATTGAAGGGAGGAAGCCAGAGTTGGATTTTCTTCTTTTTATGTCCCATTATCCTGTATTCCTCCAGTGTCCTGTATTACTGGAAAATCAAAAACTTCGAATGACTCATCAAAATGACAATACAAATATGTAAAAACACTCCCTCTCAAAAAGCCCTAAATCTTTATAACTGAAAAAACATAATAATAATGAAGATAACATATTTAAAAAGAATCAATCATACTAAGTATGGATTGAAAACAAAAAGCCTTGATGAAATTATATGTACTATCAGGAATGGTAATCTTATTCTACATGACAATAAATACGGAGATTACACATTAAAACAGATTATTGATTTTTTTAGAAGTACCAATCCAATAGATCTGCAGGACCTAAAATACAGATTTCTCCCTGCTGTTGCATATAACGGTACATTTTCTGAAATCAGCAGTAATGGACTAACAGGGTATTCATGTATTACAGCGTTAGACTTTGACCATATAGACAACTATGATGATTTAGTACATCTTCGCAACAGGCTGATAAAAACCTCATGTGTAAAGTGTGTATTTACAACGCCAAGCGGACATGGACTGAAAGCCATTGTATTACATGATAACAAGGACCCACAATTTCACAGGGACTTGTATGAACAGTTATTGAATAAGTTTGATGTTGCCAGTAAGGATCTCAGCTGTAAGGATATTGCAAGGCGTAATTATCTAAGCTATGATCCGGATATATGGGTTAATAATAATGCTATACCTTACCATTATATTCCTTCAATCAAAGATATTCAAGATCACTGCTGGGCACTTAGTCCCAGCTGATTTTCAATTGTTTATAATTTAGTTCTTT
>ENA-ORUG01000121-ORUG01000121.1-human-gut-metagenome-genome-assembly--contig:-NODE-121-length-97012-cov-15.929144_pt1 | contig 97012 bp, 104 predicted proteins | sample MGYA00242079_ERZ509207 | MGnify/ENA primary metagenome ERZ509207 (study PRJEB26280, sample SAMEA2338780) | human gut metagenome | biome: human gut; feature: human-associated habitat; material: faeces...
TAGGTGGGTATAGTAAATATCCCACTTAGCCACTATTTCATACACACAACACAAGGTGTATCACATTGAGACAGAGGATGAAGATTACCCTCATGCCAGAAAAGCTATATCTTCTATCATGGAGGATGTACTTGGCTATAAGCAGGGTACTAATTCTAATGAGTGTTAAGAGTATGAGGTTTCTATTAAGGAGATGATACTATCAGCCTGACTTATATAGCATATACTTAGTTATCCCTATATAATGTATAAGAATGGTATCTACTAAACTCTCTAATATCTTAAAGTACTGGAGGTCACTAGCTTTAATAAATACAGTGCTTAAGGTGATTAGTATATATTGATTAATGCAGTAGTTATCCTATGACATGAGTCTCAGCTTGTTATCTGGATTACTATGCAAATAGGCTCAAATCCTATATCACCTACTATTTATTAACACATTAAATCCACAAGAAAATGAAGAAGTACATTGTTTATGACACCACTGGTAATCCAGTAGGTGTTCCTTTCAACACATGGAAGGATGCAGAGACCTATAAGATAGTCTATGGGAGACCTGATTGGACTGTCAAGTTAGCACACATCCATATAGACCACAAGTCAACTGAGAGACAGAGAAGAGCTGTCTCATTTGTTGAAGAATGGTGTAATATCTCATTTGAAGGTAATATAAATGACTTCTATGAGGTATCAGACTTCCTTGCAGACTATCTGGACACTGCTAAAGAGATTGCAGAAGATGCTGCTGCATCATATTGGTCAATGATAAATGGTTACTAAGATGAACACAGTGAAGAAGATATTGAAGGGCATGTTGCTATGGGTGACAACCTTCACAGTCATACTATTCATATCAGGAGTGAATAGTATAACTGACCAAGGTTACTTAGTGCCTTGGTTGGTAGTTTGTGCCATTCTATGCTACTTATGCTACAAGTTCATATCTGAGGAGGAGTTAGAAATTCTCTCAGGTTATAAGTGGCTAGACAAGAAAATTACGTAGTAATAATCTGTTAAAATGATTTGATTGTACACTCCCAGTCTGTGAAGATAGGGAGTGAAATGCCTCCATAGTTCAAAGGATAGAACAACTCTAAGTAAATCATTTATACTATTGCATAAAAGCTAAGGCTGATTAGCTCAACTGCACAGAGCAGGGGTTTCCTAAACCTCAGGTTGGGAGTTGGAGTCTCCCATCAGCCACATTTTGCTTAGAGTAAATACTGGTTCGAGTCCAATTAGAGGTACTAGAATGTTAAACAATTAAATTACTAGAATATGGTTAGGACTATGAAAGAAGCAGTTATAACCATACCACAAGATGAGTATGAACATCTGAGGAGACTCAAGCAATTTATCAATAATTGGTATAGAACACCTATATGGGCATGTCCTAAATGTGGTACATATAACCCTGAGGGATATATCTGTATAAATTGTTCTTATGACAATTCTACTGGTAAGTTTAGAATACAGTAGTAAAGTGCGCAGCCAGTATCATCCTATGTATCTAACTGGTCATAGGGTGTACTGGCACTACTCATGGGGCTGTTTGGTTTTGACTGGTGGCTACTGGGTATGAGGACATGCAGAGACTGATGGAGAGACATCAAAACTTTAGGTGGCAACAGAATTTCTGCACCTGTAGCTCTTGCTGCTTAAGCAATCTACTGAGTTAGTCACTGACTTGGAAACAGAATAGTGACAAAACAAGTAAGGTCAAGAAGGAAGTATAATAAAGCTATACCTACTTTCAGTGCTTAATGGGTGTGACCTTTCAGATTTCTTGCATAGATGAATGCAAGTGGTGGATGATGTTGACAATCCAGTCAACCCCAGCAGAGAACCAACTGCATAATAAAGTGGTAAGCATGTGTAATCCTTATATTGAGGGCTATTAGGACAGGGGTTCAACTCCCCTCAGCTCCACAATTAACATCAACAATTAAATTACATTAGAATGGCAAAGATTGTAAACAATGACAAGGGGTTCAAGGTAATCAGCTTGTCAATCGAAGATGCTGCATCTCTAGGCTTTGGTCTATATGGTTCAGGTGCTTGTGTCTGTATGCACTGTGACAAGGGTTGCTTAAGTGGAGACATCTACTATATAGCAGTACTTAATGACACCATGTGCAAGGACTGCTATGAGGAGTGGCTCAAAGATGCTGTGAAGTATGCAGATGATGCTCCATACGAGGAGCAGAACTTCAACCGTTATAAGGAGGCATTGGGCTTATGATTATCCTTATATTAGAGTGTATGCTGCTTGGTATAGTAGCTGCACTGACAGGTATCTTCTATAACTATACTCTATGTAATGTAGTATTGGTAAATTGGGCAGAGAATGAGGGTGGCTTCAAAGGTTAGATAGCTAACCCTTTAGGTGCTTGTATATATATTGTAGTACTACATGGATAACTATATTCATTATGGCTATTTATTGGCTATCATGGAGTAGTTGCCCAGATGTAGCTACTATAATAATATGTACCTTAGCTGCTATAGGTGTGCAACATCTTATAATCAGAATATTTGTAGAACTTAACAATTGAGAGTAGATTATGTATTTCAAAGAGGATGAGCCAACAGGAGTACTTATAACAATACCTCTTCCTGACCCTACTTATCAGGGTAGTTATTGGTATTAGAGTTAAATTTATGTTAAAGGTAGGTCATTTGTTTGATAGTATCAAACTTTTGGCTTACCTTTGCAAAGTCAAACAAGATAAAGAGAAGAGACATGAGTAAAGAGGTATGGAAAGATGTAGTAGGTTATGAGGGATTATACCAAGTTTCCTCTATAGGAAGAGTAAAGTCCTTACCTAAGAGTGGCTCAGGAGGGCATCTTGAATCTATTATTCTTAAACAGAATACTGATAAGGGTGGTTATAAATGGAAATATAAAGTATAATTTAATTTTAGTGGTATGTGTTCTAAATTAAATCCAAGATTAAAGCCTGCACCTAAGTTTGAGGACACTCAACTGGCAGGTGGTTATGGTGCATTAGCTGCTAGACAATCCAATGTAGCATTGCTTAGAAGAGCAGTGCTGGCTAATCTCCTTTGGGAAGATGTAGCATACATGGATGGTGAGAAAGTAGCCAATGAGATTAAGAGGTTAATACCTCTGTGTCCTGCTGAGGATGTATATAACATAGCTCTTGAAGCTAGGTTAATGCAGAAACTGAGACATACTCCATTGTTTATAGCAGTGGAAATGTGCAAGTACCCTGAACATAAGTTATTTGTTAAGGACTTGTTACCAAAGATAATCACAAGAGCTGATATGCTCACTGACTTCTTGGCTATATATTGGAAGGGCAAGAAATGCCCTATCTGTAACCAAGCTAAGAAAGGTCTGGCTTTAGCCTTCCACAACTTCAATGAGTATAAGTTGGCTAAGTATGACAGAGATGCTGCTATCAAGCTCAGAGATGTGATGTTCTTGGTACATGCCAAGCCTAGAAATCAGTATGAGCAGGAGTTGTTCAATAAGGTAGCTGAGAGAACTCTCACACCACCTGAGACATGGGAAGTCATGTTATCTAGAGGTGAGGATAAGAAAGCTACTTGGACTAAGCTCATTACAGAAGGTAAGATAGGAGGATTAGCTATGTTGAGGAATATAGCTAATATGCAGAAAGCTAATGTGGATAGAAAGACTATTCAAGATGGTCTTAAGACACTGAGAAGCTCAATGCTGTTACCTCTTGACTTCTGGAAGGCTGCTAGGATGAACTCAGTATTTGAGAGAGACATTGAGGATGCTATGATTGAGGCATATAAGAACTTACCTAAACTTCCTGGTAAGACACTGTTTATAGTGGATGTATCAGGTTCTATGGGTTCTTTAACCTCTGGTAGTTCTCAGTTCAATAGAATGGACCAAGCCTGTGCTATGGCTATCTTGGCAGCTAATCAGTGTGAGGACTATGAGCTTGTAGCCACAGCAGGTAATGATGGTTCAAGAAGGAATGCCTCAGAGTGGATTGAATATCCCAAGAGAGGTTTTGCTCTTGCTCCACAGATAATGGAGACCAGACATAGGATTGGTGGTGGAGGTATATTCACCAGACAGTGCCTAGAATGGTGTAAGAATAAGTTCAAAGACAAGAAGTTTGATAGAATTATTATATTCTCAGACTCTCAAGACTGTGACTATCCTGAGAAGATAGTACCTAAACCATTTGGTACATATAACTACATTGTAGATGTATCTGCCCATACAAGAGGAGTGAACTACAAGGGTGTATGGACTGCTGAAGTGAGTGGTTGGAGCGAGAGCTTTATAACATTTATAGCTGCTTTAGAAGGTTTGGAAAACAAATTTGATGAAGATGCTTAAGTTGTGTAAAGTTTGTCAAATCTCAGACTTAGTAATGAGTAGAGAAAAGATGAAAGAGCAACTGTGATAATTTCAACACTCTGACGAGTGTTCTATAGGCTTTTAACTATAAAAGGTATCATTAGTGAGGATAGGAGTTACTTCAGCTTGAAAATGTAATTCTAGCCAATCAATACTCCTGTCAGGAGTTCTATGATACCTTTCACATGGAGGAGTTAGCTCAGATGGTAGAGCAGTTTTATAGAATCATACTCTATACACCTTTCTCTCTATATCAATGAGTAGTGAAGTGTAGAGTTACTTCAATAATGCCTTTTAAGCAACAGGTCATAGGTTCAAGTCCTATACTCCTCCCTTACTTTGTTGGATTTGTGTGTTCTACCTCACTGGTATGTGAATATAGGTGAGGTTTCTACAAGGCGGAGTAGCTAAATGGTAAAGCAACACCCTTACAGAATTTCTCTGGTAAAGCAGTAGTGAGTTGTTAGGGTTACTTCAAGGTTATAGCATTAGTTTCATGGTACTAAAGTATGTAAGTTCGAGTCTTACCTCCGCCACTTATTACCTACCTCACCTAGCGTAGTTGTACAGAGTGAGACCTAATAGGAAGCATCAAAGGAACTATCCTAGCCACACTGGTATGCTGTTCAGTGAGTGAGAAAATGAGCAGCCCCGAAGCATAGTGGGGATAATGTCAAGGAGTACCATCCTTAAGCAGCTATGTAAAACTGGTTGACAATCTGGAAAGACAGATAATAAATGGGGGAGTAGCTAAATTGGTTACAATACTCTAGCTGTTATTCTCTGGAAGCAGTAGTGTTAGCAAAGAGTTACTTCAAGCATTCATCTGATAAATGAAAGTATATTGGTTCGAGTCCAATCTCCCCCACAAGATAGAGATTAGTGAATGTTACAGTTACTTCATATTATGACTAGTATATTTGTTTAACATTCAATCAAGAAAGGAGTAGATTTATTTACAACTTTTCAATTCAACCAACTGTGGCAGAGTTGTTCTACCTCTATTAAGAGGGCTGTGGTAGCAATACTATAGTCCTCTTTCTTTTTGATAACTGTGTTAGCTACATATATTGTATTACTAAAAGAAAAAGTATGACAAAGACAAAGGAAAGTGTCGAGAGAGTCGAGGACTTGAAGGCACAAGTGAAAGACCTTCTTGGTGTAGATGCCATGATGGATGAAGATGTGACTAAGGACATGAAGGAAACCCTTATCACTCAAGCTAAGAACAATGGTGAGGAACACATCGAAGAGGTGATTGACACCATTGAGAAAGCACTTGAGAAGATTAAGGACCCTGAGTTCAAGGCTATCATCGCTTCTATCATCTGGACTAAGTGTCCTATGGGTATGCAGGAGTCCTGCATTGAACTCCACAACAAGATACTATGTGCTGCAATGGCTGCTCATATGCAGAAGCACACTGAGGGCAATCCCCTTGTAGGTCTTGCACTGCTGGCAGCTACATTGAAAAACAAACTGCAATGAGTGAAATCAAGGTGAGTGTCAGTATTACACTACAAGGTGGTGTGATGCTGACCCAAGCTGAGGCTGAACAGCTTGAGAAGAACAAAGTAGGCACTGGCTATGACCTGACTAGAATCAAGGTTGAGAACAAGAAAGGTAATGCTGATGTCATCAACGTGAGGACTAGGAAGTTCAGAACTGCCACACAGACCATAAGCATGTGCAAAGAGGCTTATGAGTACATGACAAGCAAGGATAGCTGTCCTCCCAGCATCAAACAGTTTGTATGGGCTAAGATGAAGCCTGTACAGAGACTGGAGGCACATCTGGACTTGGTGTGCAAGCACCTCAAAGGCATCTCCTATACCTATAAGGTATTTGATGATTGAGTAATAACAACATCACTTATACTGTAGAAGTATGGAGTTTCTTGTGGTATTAGTGTCCTTATTGGGAGTTATACTCCTGATAAGGACATTTACTAGGTATGACCCTAATCTTGACTTGGTACAGTCAGGTAGAAAGTACATACTGTTCCTGTGGTACAACAAGTACAACTGGAGTGGTGAGTATGAGGGCAGAAGGTACATTAAACTGTTTGAGATATGATAGAGTTTGGACTTAAAAGAGCCAGAAATGGTAAGAAATCAAGATTTCTCAAGAAGTTCCCTCGTAAGAGAATACTCAATAGAGGGGATGAGAAGACTGCCTTTTGGTTCAGAAGCAATTGGATAGATGATAACTACAGGTACTTCAAGGGTAACTTGGACAAGTTCCTTAAGTCCAATGTAGGTAGACCAGTTGATAAGGTATTCTCAGAGTTCCTTGATAGGTGTAATAAATCTGCCAAGGTATATAATTTGAGGAAGAGGTTCTATGATATGTTTGAGGAGAAGTCAGAGATTGGCTGGTCAGGTGGTTTCTACATCACCAATGGCATATTGAACTACAAGAAGAGAACCAAGAAACTTAAGTCCAAGCCTTACATTAGCATAGGTGACTATAACAGACAGATAATGCCTGATATAGTTACTCTGTGCAAACAATGTGAGTCAAGTCATCTCAAGCAACCTGTTGGAGAGTTCAAGCTTACCTATAAGGTCCAGAAGAGAGTTTACTTAGTAGAGAGGGAGATATGGTTAAATGACCTAAAGCTTCAAGCACACTATAGGTTATGCTCTATTTATGGAGTAGGTAAGGGAGTATCTAAAAGTATATGGGACTCTCAAGACAAGATGTACAAGGCTACCTATGAGCTATGGGATGATTGGAGCTGGTCTGAACCATCTGAGTTTGTATTTATTACCAAGATTGGGAAGATATGAAGAAAGGTCTTACAGTAGTAATATTGTTCATAATGTGTATGGCTATACTGACAGGTTGCCTCAACCTAATATCAGCACCCAACACTACAGAGAACATATTGGGAGTAGTGATACTGGCTGTCACTATGATAACAACAGTAAATCTAATCAAGAGTCAAGTTCAAAAAGATGACAGAAGAGAAGATAAAGCAGGGTGAGGAGTTGCTCAAGAAGTTGAACCATCTCAAAGACCAGAAGAGGAGATGGGAAAGAGCAGTTGGCTTTTCTAGACCTGAGGTCAAGGACAGTCATGGATATGATGGTAGGGGCAATACCTACAGTATAGATGACTCCTTTATCAACTTTGATGAGGTAAAGCTACTCGCCATAGCTAAGATTGACAGAAGAATTGATGAGCTGTAAGTGTTTAACAAACTTAATAATTGAAAGGAGACATGAGAAGTAAGATTATGGACTTTATGTTAGCCCTGTTTGCAGTGTTCTCCATGACATCATGTATGGAGAAAGTGGATGCTGGTTGTGAAGGCATCAAGGTGAACTTGTATGGTAGTGACAAGGGAGTAGATGATGCTTCCTTGGTAACTGGTATTGTATGGTACAATCCTTGGACCACTACAGTATATGAGTACCCTACCTATGTACAGACTATTGACTATGAGCCATTTACAATCAATGCTAAGGATGGTTCAGAGTTCACTGTAGACCCTACTATATCATTGAAGATTATTGATGGTAAATCACCTGCTGTCTTCAAGAAATACAGGAAAGAGTTGAATGAGGTAATCAAGGGTACTCTGTATAACTATGTGAAGGATGCCTTTAGAATCCAGTTGAATAAGTTCACCACTGATGATATTGTAAGTAAGAGGGATAGTATTGAAAATGCCATTGAGAGATACTTGACCCAAGCACTTGCCAAAGAGAGCTTCCAACTAGAACAACTCACTTCTGGACTTAAATATCCTCAAACCATTGTAGAGTCTGTGAATGCCAAGAACAAGGCTATTCAACAAGCTATGCAAGTAGAGAATGAGGTAAAAGTAGCAGAAGCTCAAGCAAAGAAACTCATTGTAGCTGCTGAGGCAGAGAAGAAAGCCAATGAATTAAGGCAACAGGCCCTCACTCCAGCTATTCTTGAGAAGATGTGGATTGAGAAATGGGATGGCAAACTCCCTGTGTATGGTCAAGTACCTACAATCTTTAAGGACATTAGCAAATGAGTTGGGTAATATCAAGGATAGTGTTCCTCTTAATAACCATCTGGATGTTAAGGGGAACCACCTTTGCCTCCTATACTGGGAGGCATAAGGAGGATGAGTTCAATATGACGTTATGGGTATTGCTCATCATGTATCTGCTCTTCTTGATACCTTACTGTGGAGTATTGTTCTTCATTGCATGGGTTGTATGGTTCTGTATATGGTCTTTTGCCAAACCTCATGGTAGTTACAATAAGTATGTACTTATTACCCTATCAGAGAAGAACAGGCTACATAAGGTGTTTAGAGCTATTTATAACTTCGTAACAAAGCAGATAAAATGAGAAATAAGTTATCCATCCTTATAAGTGTAGTCTACTATCTTGGGGTACTGGTATGGTTATCAGTTCTTACCCACAAGGTAAATGACTTGAGCAAACCACCCAGTATTGAGTTTGAGTTGAAGCTCAATGACTCAGAGTTTATGAAAGACTGGGATGCTAGTGACAGCACTATGCTCAGAGCTTGTGAGTACTATGGTGTCAAGCACCCTAGGATAGTCACAGCTCAAGCCATACTTGAGTCTGGTAATTTCAAGTCTGAGTTATTTAGGAAGTATAACAATCCCTTTGGTCTCTACAATAGTAAGAAGAAGGATTACTTCAAGTTCAAGCATTGGACAGATGCAATAGTAGCCTATATCTCTATGGTAGAGTACAAGTATAAGGGAGGAGACTATTACAGGTTTCTTGAAAGGCTTCCTTATGCAGGTGATAAGAGATACATATATAAAGTAAAAGCAATAGAAAGTAATTTACCCCTGTAGATATGAATAGAGAAGATGCAAGAGAAGAGATATTGAGATTGGCCAATAAGGCAATACTCTTGGAACTCCCAACTGGCTATGGTAAGTCATTGATGGGTATGGACTTATGCTTGAGAGATAATCCTCACAGCATTCTTATAGTAGTACCTAGAGTTGTTCTTATACAGAACTGGAAGGATGAGTTTAAGAAGTGGGGAAATGATGAGTACCTAGACAGAGTTACATTCAGTACTTATGCTGGGTTACACAAAGTTCCTGATATTCGAGGACACTTTAACTGTGTCATATTGGATGAAGCTCATCACATAACTCCTAGAGTTCAGGATTTGCTTACCTATATAACATATGACAAGATAATCATGTTGTCAGCTACAGTCAAGAGAGACCTCAAGTATGACTTGAAGGATATGTTTCCTAACTTATATTGTTATAAGGTGAACATGAAGGAAGCTATAGAGAATGAAGTCCTTCCTGACCCTATGGTCTATCTGTTACCTCTTACTCTTGATAGCAGATATAATTCAGAGAAGATAGTGAAGCACAGTAGTGGTAAAACCTCAGTGACTTGCTCCTATAAGGATAGGTGGAACTACCTGAAAAACAAGAACATCAAGTTGACTATTGAGTGTACTCAGCTCCAGAAGAGTGTTGAATTGGATAATGAGATAAACTTCTGGAAGGATAAGTACATGAGAACTAGGAATGAGATGTTCAAGAACAAGTGGTTACATCTCGCAGGTCAGAGGTTGAAGTGGTTGTCAAACCTAAAGAACCCTGTTGTGCTTAGTCTGCTGGCTCTATTCAGGAATGAGAGAGTATTAACTTTCTGTAACTCCATAGACCAGACCATTGAACTGGGTAGGAACTGTATCAACAGTAAGAACAAGGATGCAGTGAAAGTGCTTGAGTCCTTCAATAAGGGAGAGATAAGGCATATCACAGCTTGTAATATGCTCAATGAGGGTATGAACTTGTCTAACTGTAGGATAGGTATATATGCCAATCTCAATAGTTCAGAGATAATCATCAAGCAAAGGCTTGGTAGAATACTAAGGCATAAGAACCCAGTGATAGTGATACCTTTCTATAAGGGTACTAGGGAAAAGGAGTTAGTTGCTAAGATGCTTGAGGATTACAATCCTCAGTTGATTCATACAGTAGAAAACATAACTGACATAAAGATATGAGAAATAGAGTTTTGATTGAGAAGTCCACATTCCATGTGGATGAGGCAAACAAGGTAGTGGTATGTGTACTTGAGTGTAATATGCAGCTTTATAAGCATCCTGCTTGGAATGCTATTGACTATGATATGCTCAAGAAACTTCCCTATGTAGATTGTCATGGTAGATTTACTACCAAGGCTAAGGCAAGATGCAATGCCACTGACACATTTGATGTTGAGACTGGTAAGATGATTGCTGAGAGCAGGGCTAAAGCCAAGATGTTCAATATCTCAAGCAGGGCATATAAGCTCTGTGCAGATGCTCTGACAAAGTTGGCAAAGGAATGTAGTAACTCATCTGTAGCTTGTGAGCAGGCTATGATGATTGAGAATGACCATGTTCTTGAGCTGACTAGATAAGGAGGAACTATGGCAAAGCTAACTGATAAGGCATGTAAGAAACATGGTCTGCTACTTAGTGAGGGTATGGCTTTGCTTGCTATCAGTACTACCACTGATGAAACATACAGGTCATTAGTTAGTAAGGGGTTAATCACTAAGGCTAATGGTACTATGCAATCCTTGAACAGGAAGTATAGTGCTACTGAGAAAGGCATAGCCTTGGCTGATGAACTTCTTGCTGACAGTGAGGAGAGTATAGTTATTAAGGAGGATGGTATCAAAGAGCTTGCTGATAAGCTCAGAGAGATATATCCTGAGGGTAAGATGGCTGGTACATCCTATTACTACAGATGTAATAGAGCTGATATAGTCAGAAAGCTCAAGTCTTTCTTTAGGAGATATGGAGAATATACTCCTGAACAGATTATAGAAGCTACCCAAAGATATGTAGCATCCTTCAATGGTAACTATACCTACCTGCGACTCTTGAAGTACTTCATCTGGAAGGATGAGAACAAGGATGGAGAGACATTGCAAGTCTCACAATTAGCAGATTGGATTGAGAACAAGGGTAGTGTAAACCCCTCAAACTCTGATTGGACAACTAGCTTGAACTGATATGGATGTATTTGACAGGTCAATAGAGAAGCTTAAGGTTAGGAGACAAAGGATATTGGATGGGCAGATTAACTGTATTCCATTACCTTTCCCTAGATTGAGAACCTGGTTGCCAGGTATTGAGAAAAGAAGATATACTATAGTTACTGCAAACCAGAAGATAAAGGCTAAGTAATTCGTTTATTCTCTTGTAAGTTTGGAAATATTGTTTTATATTTGTAGTAGTAAATTAAAGCAATATGGATAAAATTACAAAAGAATTAAAGGTATCAGGTATTTATTGTATTGAAAATATCACTAATCATAAAACCTACATAGGTAGTTCCAAGAATATCTATCAAAGATTACTTAAACATTTTGCTCTATTAAGGCACAATAAGCATCAGAATGCTCATTTGCAGAGTGCTTGGAATAAGTATGGAGAAAGTAGTTTTAGGTGGTTTATTCTAGAATTATGCGATAGTGTGGAACTTACAGAGAAGGAGCAATATTGTATAGATTTATTTGGGGCAGAGTATAATATTACTAGAATAATAGAGAGAAATATTTTGTCCAGAGAGTCTAGAATAAAGCAAGGAGAGACTAGGAGAAGGTTACATCAAGAGGGAAAACTTGAATGGAACTTCAATCCAGTTACTCTGTATGTTTATGATTTAGAAGGTAAGCTATTGTTTAGTAACCCTTTAGGACTTAAAGATACTGCTAGGAGATTAGGTATATCTCCTTCAAGTATTTGTAGAGTTACTAATGGTACTTATCAGCAGTGTAAAGGATATAGGTTTTCTTATAAACTGGAGACCTTACTACCTCTAAATATTAAATCAATACAACAAAATACTAAGTATCAGAATTATATGCAATGTCGTGTAACAGAGTAATCTGTTATATTATTACTCCTGAATATCCTCGAAGCTTTTATAGGAAACTATAATGGTAACTTGAGGAGGCATAGTGGGTAAAGCTACAGCCCCAGAGACTAGATGCAGGAGTGCCCTAATAGTAAGGCTAAGGGTAAAGAAATAGTCCAGACCACAAACAAGTAATTACTTGGTAGTGAAAACTATAGTGGTATGAGGTAAGTCAAAGCTGAGTGACTATCTGTATGTCTATGAGCCTTTCTTCTATATGATAGAGCATCCAGACCAGTTAAGGTTCAAGGTGCTTTACTTCACTCTTGAAATGGGTAGGGAAGAGAAGTTCTATGAGTTTCTCTGCCACCTGTTATATAGATTGGATAACATAAGGATAAGCCCTACTAATCTTAAGAGTACTAATGCTGACAATCCTTGTCCTGAGCATATACTTGAACTCATTGAGAGTGAGAGGTATCAGGAGTATATAAGGAGGTTCAAGGAGACTGTCATCTATATAGATGATATAAGGAATCCTACTGGTATCTATAAGAGAATCAGAGGGTTTATGCTTGAGAGAGGTCAGTTCCACTACAAGAAAGGTACTGTTAAGGATGAGAATGGTCTACCTATGGAGGTAGATGTCATTGATTACTTTGAACATGCTGATGAAGATGAGTATATAGAAGTAATCCTTGATAACTATTCCAATCTAATGCAAGAGCAAGGTATGGATAAGAGAGCTGCCATTGAGAAGATGAGTAAGTATGCCATTGAACTCAGGGATAAGTTTGATATTCATTTCTGTGCTATCCAGCATCAGGCTCAAGCTCAGGAAGGTATTGAGAATCAGAAGCTCAATAAGCTATATCCATCATCAGATGGTCTGGCTGACTGTAAGACTACCACTAGGGATGCTAATCTGGTATTAGGTCTGTTCAGTCCATTCAAGTATGGACTTACAGAATATGAGAAGTATGACATAACCAGATTCAAGAACAACATCAGGTTCTTATTAGTCATTGAAGATAGGGACAATGGTGCAGGTGGTCAAGTATGTCCATTGCTCTTTGATGGTGAGGTAAGTAGCTTCTGTGAATTACCTCTTCCTGACAATAAGAGGGAGATTGAGTCAGCACTACAGTATGTAGAGCAAGTCATAAGAAGGAGGGCTACTCCAGTATTTATGATGTTCATAAGAGAGTTCTCAAGAGAGAAAAGAAAAGTAGTTAAAGGCTCGCACAGATGGTTCAATAGAAGTATCTTTGCAAACAGAAACAAGTAAAGTAATATGGCAAAAGCATTGATTTTAGCTAAAACTGGGTTTGGTAAATCCAGTTCATTGGTTGGTGTGCCTTCTGCTGGCATATTAGGCTTGAACCCTAAGGAGACTTATCTCCTTAGTTGTGTTAATAAGCCTCTGCCTATCAAAGGTGCATCTAAGATTTATATGCCTGTACCTATGCAGGGTGTTACTCCTGCCAACTTAGGTTCAGTCATAGGTAAGGGCAACAGGATTATCACCAAGGATGCCAAGATTGTAGCTGCTGCTATAGAGTTGTTAATCAACTCACCTTTCAAGAACATAGTGGTTGATGATATGAACTATCTATCACAGGACTACTATATGAAGAATGCCATGAAAGGTGGTTGGGACACTCCTAAGCAGATAGGTTACAACATGGGTCTTATCTTTGACCAGATTGACAATGTGCCTGAGGATAAGAACATTATCTGTATGGCTCACTTTGAGACCTACAAGGATAAGAATGGTGACTCTATCTCTTACAAGTACAAATCAACTGGTAACATGGTTGATGAGTACATTACCCCAGAAGGTAAGTTTGAGACAGTACTCTTTGGAAAGATGTCTTGGGATGATACAGCTAAGGTAGCTGTAAGGCAGTTTGTAACCAATAATGATGGTGAATATCCTGCCAAGAGTCCTGTTGGTATGTTTGAATCCCTGTATATTCCTAATGACTTGGGTATAGTAGCTCAGAAGATGCAGGAGTACTATGAGGGAGAATGACCAGAGAGGAAGTAATCAGGTTAAGCTACTGGATGGTATGAGAGAAAATATGCCATAAATAAGCTGTATTCAGCACCTAATCCTATGGATTTAGGTGATGGGAGAAGAATAATCTTAATATATTAAGTAAAATGAAAGAGTTAAGCAAATTTGAGATTGCAGCCATCAAGAGGACTGCACAGAATGTGAATGCAATGGTCACTAAGAAGACCAAGTTGAAGGAGAAGATTGATGCACTTCAAGCTGAGTATGACCAGATTGAAGAGGCACAGGAGCAGTTTGAAGCACCTATCAGGAAGATGACTGGTGGTTATGGTACAGAAGACCTTGTTGAAAAGGTGATTGAGGACACTGGCAAGCTGGATAAGGATGGAAAGCCTGTTAAGCTGACCAAGTATGTCTTGAAGTACTCTGACACTATCCTTCCTCCTGCTATGGATAATGGTGATGGTGCAGTGGATGACACTGAGAAAGCTCCTGAGGTTGAAGTACCTGCTGAGGATGCAGTTGCTATTGACCCTACAGTAGAATCTCCTCTTGCTCCTGCTATGGAGAACAAAGAGCATGGTACAGACCCTAGTGACCTTCCCTTTATGAACTAATCAAATAAGTGATAAACATGAAAAGAGAACCTATTTTCGCATTTGCACAGGGCAGTGAATCTAAGGAAGTTGTAAGAAAGCTGTACATTGGTATAGCTCCTGTCTTTGTGTTGGCTGTCAATCCTAATAAGGAAGAGACAGAGAAGCTCTATAACACAGAGCTTGATGAAGCTCCTAACTATCTGAGTGAGACTGAGGTTGGTCCAGAAGGTAATAAGTCTAAAGTACCTCAGGCTAGGATTGACTTTGTAGTCAAGTCAGATAAGGAGAAGTGCAATGGAATTGAGATGCTCACCAGAGTAACTTTCTTCCTTAACAAGGCATATAGGTATAACAAGGACAACACCAAGGTTGAGGTAATCAACAAGTATGGTGAGACTACTTGGTTGCCTATTGGTGCAGCTAAAGATACTGAACCTATCCCTGACAACATGAAGTGGTATGATACTTCTGACATGAGACCTGCTTATATTGGTGAGGCAGAGCTTACTGACTTCATCAAGAAGTATCTGAACATTCCCAGCAAGTCATTCACTAACCCTAAGACTAAGGAGGTTAAGTTTATTCCTAACTTGGCTGATGCTGAGGCTAGACTTGACAAGATTGAGAACTACTTCAAGGGTGACTTCACTGAGTTGAAGAACATCATCAAGTTGCAGCCCAACAACAGGGTTAAGGGTATGTTTGGTGTAAGGACTACTGATGATAATAAGCAGTATCAGGCTGTTTATGCTCAGAAGTTCCTGAAACTCAATGTTACAGACTACAGTAAACTTGATGAGGAAATGCAGAACAGAAAGGCTGCTGGGGCATATCCTACAACTGAGTTCAGCATTGAACCTCTGCATGAGTACAATGTAGCTGCAACTGATTTCAACTCACCTGAGAATGACCCATTGGGTGCAGGTTCAGCACCTGCTAGTACCCCTTGGGATGCTTGGGGTGGTAACAAGTAAGAGTAATTAACTTTACAAACTATTAAACTGTATGGCATTTGGTACTGGAGAACATAGCATTACCCTAGAAGATGTCCTAGCAAGAACTACGGAATTTGACATACTATACTATTATTTCAATGTAAGTGAACTGCCTACTATAATACATTCACCTTTGAGGCAGGACAACAGACCTTCATTTGGTCTATATACATTAGATGGTAAGAGGGTACATTACACTGACTTAGCTACTAAGGATAGAGGTGGACTGTTTGATTTGCTTATGAAGTATTGGGGGGAGAGTTACAAAGATATGCTTAATCATCTTTGGGAGGACTTACCCAATTTCTCCAATGCCAATGTCCAGTTTAATAGTGTGAAGAGTGAGAGGTCTTACCAGTATCAGTCTCTCAAGTCAAGGAACATAGACCTTCAATGTAAGGTCAGAGAGTGGAGGGATTATGATTTAGAATACTGGGCTTCTTATGGTATATCACTAGAGTGGCTCAAGTATGCTGACATATATCCCATATCGCATAAGATTGTAATTAGGGATGGTCAGAGATATGTATTTGGAGCTGACAAGTATGCCTATGCCTATGTAGAGAGGAAAGAGGGTAAAGTAACCCTCAAGATATACCAACCTTATAATAAAGGTGGGTACAAGTGGAGCAACAGGCATGACAGGAGTGTCATATCACTTTGGACTAAAGTACCTGAGTATGGAGATAGAATCTGCATATGTTCATCCATGAAGGATGCCTTGTGCTTATGGGCTAACACAGGAATACCAGCACTAGCTATTCAAGGGGAAGGCTATGGTATGAGTGATACTGCTGTTGGTGAACTCAAAAGGAGGTATAGTAGGATATACATTCTTCTGGACAATGATGAAGCTGGACTGCAAGATGCGGTGAAACTGTCAGAGTCCACTGGGTTCACCAATGTAGTATTACCCAGAGTGAATGATGCTAAGGACATCAGTGACTTATACAAATCTCTTCAAGACCCTAATAGGTTTAGGGGTATTGTCATGCCCTTATTTAAGGACTAAGATTGTTTTAGGATAACATTAACAAAAGTTTTAACATTTAACATCTCAAATTATGGAAACTCGTAAAGTAACTATCATCAATTCCAAGACCCAGAGCCAGAAGGTAATTCAGGACTCTAAGGCTACAACTCTCGGTGAACTCAAACAGGAAATGAGGGAGAGAGATATTGACTACACAGGCATGACTTTCTTTGAAGGTCACATGAGAGCTGAACTCAAGGATGATGCAGCCCCTCTGCCTACCAACATCCCCTATAAGGGTCAGGTAGTCAATGACTTGATATTCATGTTGACTGCACCTGAGAAGAAGGTTAAGTCTGGTGCTATGTCAAGAGCAGAAGCCTATGCAGAAATCAAGAAGAGAGGCTTGCAGGGTGCTTATGTGGATAAGTTCGGTAAGAACTTCACACAGTGTTCCACTGCTGACCTCATCTCTCTGATTGAGGAGAACTCTACCAAGGCAGCTCCTGCACCTAAAGCTGAGAAGCCTGTAGAAGTAGCAGCTCCTACTGCTCCTGCAAAGGCAGAGGAAGCTCCTGTAGCACCTGAAACTCCTGCCACTGAATGTAACTGTTCAAAGGCTCTTGCTATCCTCACAGAGGCTCTCTATGGGAATGACACCATTGAGGAGGAGACCTATGATGCAGTCATGGCTACTCTCAAAGGTGGTTCTTACAATGCACCTGAGAAGATGAGCAAGAGGGAGATTGATGAGATGTTTGGCTTTGTTGAAAGATAAGGTCAGATTGAACAACACAGGTGGAGGGTGAGTAGTATGCTTGCCCTTCACCTTTTTTTTTATACACAGTATGAGTGAAGAAGTAACTAATAAGGTAAGGGAGTTATATGACGACATCATGTACTTCCCTAATAAGGTTCTTAGCATATTCAATGACTTCTTTGGAGAACAGAGAGTGGATATGCAGGGATTCTGGGGCTTTGATGAGTTCCTACGTTCAATGTCTGAGAACAGGCTTAGTTCTTTCTTCTCCAGTAAGAGTGCTGTACTTGGTAGTCCAGAGTTCAGAAGTGCCAGTAAAGAGAATAAGGCTGTCATAGAAGATATGCTTGATAATGGTGCTTTGGATAGTGCTGTAACCAGTGATGAAGCACTTGCTACATACTTCTTACCTATAATGTTTACTGCTGTAATGCAGATTATGCCACAAGGTTTCATTCTTGTACATTTCCCTCGTGTAAGGGTTACTAATGAGAATGACAGGTTTGTGGATATAAACCATCTATGGGTTAAAGTAGGTATAAAGGCAAGTGGTGCAGGCATAGGTTACTTTACTGTAAATAGGAGTGAGTATGAACTCTCTCATATGAAGGCAGACTATATGCACAGTCATGTACCAGGAATACCATTTGATAGGTTTACAGAGTTCAAGTCTCCCTGTCTTGGCAGTGGACCTATCAGAAGTACAGTAGCTACTCTTGCAGTGAGGTATGATGAGGCTATATGGCAGTTGTTCTGTCTTGAGTTGGATAAGTATGTCAGGGTTGAAAGTATCTCTGGAGTACCTTACAGGTATCTGGAGAGGATAGGTACAGGTGGTGGTACAACCAATGGAGAAACTGACTTCTCTATGCAGTCTACCACATTCAATGACTACAATACTATATTCTCTAAAGAGGATATGAAGGACTTTGTAAGGCATCTGATAAGAGACAAGAAACTCAAGTTCAACTTCATCAGAGGAAGCTATGGCTTTGCAATGTCCTATCTTGACTATAGAATACTCATTAGTAATGAGTTCATCAAGTGGTACAATCTGAGATATAACTTAGGAACTTCTGCTGCAAGTTATAATGACTTGATGGGTAGAGGAATACTGAAAGAATGTATCATCAACAATGGTAAGATACAGTATCTCAACAGCAATGCGAGAAGGAATGGTAGGGACTATTATAGCTATGAAGGAGCTAATGTATGTACATTCAAGGGTAATCCTATCAATATACATATAGTAGACAGTGCTACTGATACCCTTAACAAGACAGTGTTAGTCAATGCAGGTATTGCTGAGGAAATAGCAAAGGCAGTACTTACAATAGTAAATTACAAGTATGGGAGAGAACAAAGAGAAGAAGCTGGAATTAGTACACCAGCAATCTATCTATAAGATGGTAATCCCTCAGGAAGTTGAGAAGAAGATAAGACTTCTGTGTAGGGAGATACACAATGTGGAATGGTCTGGAGTACTGTTCTACAAGGTAAGTGGTTCATTTGAGGATAAATCTTTGACAATCACTTGTGTAGACTTGTTCCAGATGGATGAAGGTACTGGAGGATATACTGAATATGATATGTCTCCAGATGTCATGGGTTATATGGTAGACCATTCTGAGCTGCTTGATACAGGTGTATATCAGGGACTTATCCATAGTCATAACAACATGGCTACATTCTTTAGTGGTACTGATACAGCCACCTTGCAGTCAGAAGGCAGTGATATGAACCACTTTGTATCACTGATTGTAAACAATGCTGGTAAATACACAGCAGGAGTAACTAGGAAGGCTAAGCTCAAACAGACAGTCAATGAGGAGTTCACATATCCCACATGGGGTGATGAGAGGGTATCTGGCAATAGAACCTTTACAGTAGAGAAGGAGTATATCCAATGGTTTAACCTTGACATTGAAATTGAAGGAGTTAGTAATGACTTTGAAACGGAAATGCTTGAAAGGATTAAGGCTATTAGAGCTAGCAAAGCTAATGCTAATAAGGGGAATATTGAGAATGTCAGAAGTCCTTACTATAGTGGAGGTTATAAGAAAGAGGACTATGGCAAATACCCAATAGGTTCTTATGGTAGTCCTAAAGGGTATACAGTACCTGCTGGTCCAGCCAATACTACTCCTATCAAGAGAGAGGTCAAGCAACCTACACTCTTTGATGATGCCAATGAGGAGTTTATGATTGACTATGAGAAGTTAAAGCTCAGTGATGAGATAGTGGACTGGGTGGTTAAGCAGACCATCACTTGTAGTGTAATCATTCCTAACTCCAGTAACATTGATGTAGAGAAATGGGCTAGGTCTATGGACTCTCTGTATAAGAAGAGATTCGCAGACAAGAAGGAGTTTGAAGCCTTTGCATCAAACTTTGTGGACTTTGTGGTTAACTATACAGAAGACCCAGAGGCTGCTGCTTTCTTGGATGCTACGGAGATGGCTGCTGTATTGGCTTATCAGGTAAGAGAGAAACTAAGTACCCTGCCTAAGAATGAATGGCTGGATGCTTGGATAGAATTGTATGATGATTATATACTGTAAGTATGGAAGATATAGTAAGTGAAATAACTGCTCAGGCTCTTAACCAGTTAGCTGAACGTAGGGCAGGGCAGTCTAGTCAAGAGTTTGAAAGAGCTATAGAGGCGGTTCAGTTGAGTCCAGAAGAGGAAGCAATGTTAGGAGCAGTATTGGAGAGTGAGCATCAAGAGATACCAGTAAACTCACAGACTATCACTGTAGATGAGACTACAAGTAGGTTCAGTGGGGCTATATGGTATGAGGAAATACAGAAGCAGACTGTCACTTTGGCAGGTGTTGGAGGTATTGGCAGTTATGTAGGTTTCTTGTTAGGTAGATTGAAGCCTCAGAGACTTATCATATATGACCCTGACAGGGTTGAGACTGTCAATATGTCAGGTCAGTTGTATGGTCAGACAGATGTTGGTAATTATAAGAGTGTAGCCCTTGCCAATATGGTCAGGAACTATGCTAACTATAACAATATAGTGGCATTGAATAACAGGTTTGAGGCTAACTCTGAGGCTACTGACATTATGATATGTGGCTTTGACAATATGACAGCCAGAAGGACATTCTATGAGAAGTGGAAGCAGAAGGTACTGTCCTATCCTGCTGGTAGTGATAACAGGAAGAAGTGTTTGTTCATAGATGGAAGATTGGCAGCAGAAGAGTTCCAAGTACTGTCCATTCAAGGAGATGATGAAAGAGCTATGGTGGAGTATGAGGATAAGTGGCTGTTCAGTGATGCAGAAGCTGAGGAGACTATATGCTCCTATAAGCAGACTACTTTCATGGCTAACATGATTGCATCAGTGATGGTCAATGTCTTTGTGAACTTCGTAGCTAACCAGTGTGGTCCTATCATAGACAGGGATGTTCCTTTCTTCATATCCTATGATGCAAGTACAATGTTTACTAAAGTTGAAATGTAATGCAAAGAGTGAGTAGTAGAATGAGTTATACTATTGAGCATATGTATAACTCAAGGGGAGATATAACTTCCTGTAGCAGTACAGATGCTAGACTAGTCAATTACTCTATGCACACTGTGTTCCCATCATTCTTTAGGATTTCCCTACAGGAAAACAAGATTGAGCTTCCTATATTTGCCAAGGAGTATGTGCAAGGCAAGCTCCTTGAAAGATTGGAAGATAGGTCAAACCCTATGAGAAGAAGTGACATTATTATACACTTCCACACTGTAGAGAGTAACTATGCTCCCTATAGGACAGCAGATACTTTAATCAGGAATCTGGTGGAGTTCAACTCCAGTAGAAGAGGTATGTATCTAACTGCCAGTACCAATAAAGGAGAGACATATCATGGATGTAATGGTACTATATTCAATAAGGATATGGTTCCACTTATTTTCAATGTCATAGAATGTGAGATTGTGGATAATGCTCTTGTATATAAGAGAGTCAAGAGTTATATACATCCATCGGTATTCTATTCTGATGGTACTGTGGAGAAGTGCATAGCCAATAAGATTATTCCATTTGTCATGCAGAATGGTATAGAGATAAAACCCTATGACTCAAGGGTAGTTGATAACATCAGCTATGTAGGTACAGGAAGAATCAGGAAGACTATACCAGAGTTGTCAGTTGCCAATATAGCTGACAGGTTCTTCTGTAAACCTGTTCTTCCTAGTGTGGCATATAGTGATGATGACATCAATGATATGCTGAACAGGAACATTGATGATGTATTCAATATCATTGGGTTATGACACTTGAGGAATACTTTGGTGATTGGCTTAGAGTGATTGACAGAGCAGAGTTAGATAAGGTATTGACACTCCTTAACAGGATGTATAGGGTAAAACCTATATGTCCTGCACAGGAGAATGTATTCAAGGCATTCAACTTGTGTAAGTACCGTGACTGTAAGGTGGTATTCATAGGTCAAGACCCATACCCTCAGAAGGGTGTGGCTACTGGCATATTGTTTGGTAATGATGCAAGTACTAGAGAGGATGACTGGTCTCCTTCATTAAAAATTGTTAGAGATTCAGTTATAGACTTGCGCAGACCACATAATTTGATTACCTTTGTCCCCACCTTAGAGTCATGGGCTAAGCAAGGCATCCTTATGATTAACTCTGCTTTGACCGTGGAGATGAATAAGGTAGGCTCACACACTATGTTGTGGAGACCTTTCATCTCAAAGCTGCTAAAGAAGATGTCTGAGTATGATACTGGTATGATATATGTGCTGTTTGGTGGTACCGCCCGTACCTTCAAACCATATATAGGAAAGTATAATGATGTGATAGAGATAGAGCATCCTGCATACTTTGCAAGAATCAACCAAGACATGCCCTCAGATGTATTCTATGAGATTAACAAACTATTAAAAGCAAGGTATAACACCACTATTAAATGGTATGATGAGGAACAGTGCAATGGAGATATGGAAGAGTATAACAGGCTATGATAACTTATATATATATATAGTTAGAGATATTAGTGGGGAGATTATAGCGGAGTATTCTTCAATATCCCAAGCATCTATTGCTCTTAATATGGACAAGAGCAATATATCAAAATGCTGTAGAGGTGTTATGTGTTCCTATAAAAGTTTAACATTTTCCTATAAATAGAAGAAAAAATATGAACAAGTTGAAACTGAAAGAGACTGGTAAAGAAGTCAAGATGGGTGAGAAGCTCATCAAAGTTGTGGAATTGTTTGGCGTTCCTGTACCTGTAGCACATGTTGAGGTCAATGAAACTACTCTTCCTGACCTTATCAAGCATGGTATAGTAGTAGCGGAGGGTTCTGATAGTGACATTGATGTTACTATTGAGAGTGCAGTACAGCATCTGGCTAATAGGATTGGCTGGAACAAAGAGAACCTTGAGAAGTACTTCAATAACCTCTATAAGATTAGCCCTGCTGCTGCCTTTGAGATTGTGTTGAAGGAAGTGGCTATCCTGCTTGATGAGAAGTACCCTGACCACATCAGCAACAGTAAGGAGATTTGGGTAATCAATAAGGTCAATGGAGAGATTCAGAAACTCAAAGACCTGAGTAAAATCAAGAGCTTCCAGCACTTTGCTGCTTTCAGAAGCCTTGAGGATGCTCTTGTAGCCAAGAGAGTAATGGCTCCTGCATTGAAGGACTTGTATGGAAAACAGAAGAATTAAAGGTGCTACACCTTTAGTTGTTGATGACATCAAGTTTAAGTCCAAGATTGAGGCAAGTGTATATAAGCACTTGCTTCAAGCTGGATTTGACCCAGTGTATGAGGGTATGAAGTTCACTATATGGAGTGGCTTCAAGCCTACAGTCCCATTCTATACAAGGATAGGGCGAAGCAATGGGCTTAATATGAAGAAAACTATAGACATCACCTATACCCCAGACTTCACATTCATGTATAATGGTAAGCTAATTATCATAGAGGTCAAAGGGTTACAGAATGATGTCTTTCCATATAAGTTCAAGATGTTCAGAGGTATGCTTGAGAGAGAACCTTATGTAGGTAATACCCTACTGTTTGAGATATTCAGCATCAAGCAACTAAAGGAGTGTATAGAAATCATAAAATCTTATGACTCCAATACAGAGACTAAATAGTTTGGTAAAGTCATTCCCAGAGAAGGATAGGGAATTGATGCAGAAGATGTTAGATGAAAGGAAGTTTGAAGACTTGTGGGAACTTGTGAAGTCCTCCATCTATATGGTGAGAAAGTACAAGGACAAGTATGAGGCTGACCTTACTGACATGACTGTGTTCAAGTCTGAACTATCCTCCTATATGGACCAATTAGGTCTAGGGGATGATGAGGAGTTTGAGGGTGAGAAAGAAATGATTGACACTTATGAAGAGTATTAGAGAACTGGCATGGAATGTGGATGAACCAACCTATAGGGCTGATAGTGCTATAAGCTATTCAACTCTTAGTAGGTTTGAGAGGGAAGGATGGAGAAAGCTTGACTCACTCTTTGATAAGATTGAGACACCTTCACTCACATTTGGAAGTGCTGTTGATACTAAGCTGACTGATGGGGATGAGGCATTCAATGAGAGGTTCATTGTATGTGACTTCCCACCATTGTCAGATACATTGATAAGCATTACAAAGTTCCTCCACAAGAACTTCCATGAGAACCATAGGAAACTCAGCATGATAGATGATGCTGAGATAAGCAGGGCTGCACTGATGTTCAACTATTATGCTAATCCCAAGTATGAGAACTTTAGGGTAAAGAGCATTAAGGAGAGCTGTAGTGAATACTATTCACTTCTTACATTAGCAGGAGACAAGACTGTACTATCACAGAATGACTATGCTGATGTAATGGCTTGTGTGGATGAGTTAAAGACCAATCCAGCAACCAAGTACTTCTTTAGCTCAAATCCTTTTGAGACTCATATTGAGAAGGTGTTCCAGTTGAAGTTAAGGGCAGAGTTCCAAGGCATACCTGTCAGATGTATGTTTGATGAGATTATTGTAGACCATGAGAAGAAGATGATATACCCTATAGACTTAAAGACCACAGGTCATCCTGAGGAAGAGTTTGAAGGGTCTTTCTCTCAATGGAGATATGATATTCAAGCCAAGCTATATACCTATATATTACAGGAGAGTATCAAGAATGATGAGTACTTCAAGGATTTCAAGATACAGCCCTATCAGTTTGTGGTTATAAACAGAAGGACTGTAGCTCCTATTGTATGGGTGTATGAAGGAAACTTTGGACAGGTAGACCTTAGAGATGAGAAAGGTAATATATTGAGGGATTGGAGGAAGATACTCGATGAACTCCATTATTACCTGAGATATGCTGGTAAGTACAGTATAAGGGCAATGACAAATAATTGTGTATTAAAGATAAGTAATTTGACACCATGTTGAAAGTAGTTAAGAGAGACAGAAGTATTGAGGACTTTAATGTCCAGAAGGTAGTCAATGCAGTCCAGAAGGCATTTGCATCAGTAGGGTGTGAGCTACCTGAGTATCTGAACACAATGATACCTACCTTATTTGAAGAGGGAGATGTCATTGGTGTAGAGGATATACAGGATAGAGTAGAGCAACTACTGATGAATGACAAGCACTTCAAGGCTGCTAAGTCATATATCCTGTATAGAGAGAAGCACAAGCAGGCTAGGTTTATCAAGGAGAGGATTGACTATATGGATAAGTACAGTCAGTCCAATGAGAATGCAGCCACTTCATCAGAGACAGATGCCAATGCAAATGTCACTATGAAGAATGTAGCTAACCTTGAGGGAGAGGTCTATAAGACCACTAATAGAGTAGTGCAGAGACAAAGGATGAAGGATGAGCTGAATAAGTTATATCCAGAGGTAGCCAAGCAGTATGAGGAGGATTTGAACCATCATATCATATACACACATGATGAGGCTACTACTCCTGTGTTGAAGCAGTATTGTATGGCAGTCTCACTATATCCTCTTATGACAGAGGGTGTAGGTAATATAGATGGAATAACTCCTTCTGCTCCTAATGACCTACAGTCATTCAGTGGGCAAATCACCAACCTTATATTCTTACTCTCATCACAGTGTAAGGGTGCAGTTGCAGTAGGTGAATACTTTATTGCATTGAACTATTATATTGTGCAGGAGTTTGGTACTAACTGGTATGAGAAGCTGGATGTAGTGACTACCACAGAGCATTGCAGTAAGCAGAGAACTGTAAGGGATGCTATTTATAAGGCATTTAAGCAGTTCATCTATGGTGTAAACCAACCTGCTGGTAATAGGTCTTATCAGAGTCCATTCACCAATGTGTCATACTATGACCATACCTACTTCAACTCTTTGTTCAGTGATTTCTGCTATCCTGATGGTACTAAACCTCAGTGGGAAGCTATAGACTGTCTGCAAAGACTGTTTATGAAATTCTTCAATAAGCTGAGAACCAAGCAGATACTTACCTTCCCTGTAGAAACTATGGCTATGGTGTATGACCCTAAGACCAATGATATTATAGATAAGGACTATAAGGACTTTACTGCTGAGATGTATGCAGAGGGTCATAGCTTCTTTACCTATATATCAGATAGTGCTGATAGTCTTGCATCATGTTGTAGATTGAGGAATGAGCTTGCAGAGAATACTTTCAATCCTACATCAGGTCTTACTGGTGTTATGACTGGTAGCTGTAATGTTATCACTCTCAACATCAATAGGATTGTACAGGACTGGTTCAAGTCTATAGGAGGTGTTTATCCTATGGATAGATTATCTACTGACTTTAAGTCCTACCTTACATCCATACTTGAAAGAGTCTATAAGTACCACATTGCCTTCAAGACAATGCTGTATGACCTTGAGAATAGAGGTATGTTTGCTGCTTCAAATGGTGGATATATCAGAGTGTCAAAGCTATACAGTACCGTAGGTATCAATGGCTTGAATGAGGCTGCAAGGTTCTTGGGTCTTGAAGTGTCTAATAATAAGGAGTATATTGAGTTCCTGCAACTTGTCCTTGGTACTATTAAGGAACAGAACAAGTTGCACAGCTGTACTAAGCAGATACATTATACAGACCATTATGGTAAGAAGAATATTACCCTTACCAGGCCATTCTTGTTTAATAGTGAAGTCGTGCCTGCCGAAGGTCTTGGTGGTAAGAACTATAATTGGGATAAGGAGCAAAATTACTGGGTTCCTAATGATGAGAACTTGTATAACTCTTACTTCTATAATGCCCATGATAATACATCTGTACTTGATAAGTTCATACTTCATGGAAGACAGACTTACCAATATACTGATGGAGGTAGTGCAGCTCATATCAATCTTGAAGACCATTTGAGTAAGGAACAGTATCTCAAGCTGATAGACTTTGCCATAGTCAATGGAACTAATTACTTCACATTTAATATTCCTAATAGTAAGTGTGATGAATGTGGTTACATTACTAAGCATCCTATCACTGAGTGTCCTAAGTGCCATAGTAAGAACATTACCCAATATACAAGGGTTATAGGATATTTAAGACCAGTGAAGAGCTTCGGGAAAGATAGACAAATAGAAGCTAACAAAAGAGTTTACAGTAAGGATGTTGAAGTATGCTGATACTAAGGTAGTCTTTGCAGAGATACCTGATGAAATAACTCTTGCTATCAATATAAGTGGCTGCCCTTGTAACTGCAAGGGTTGCCACTCTTCTTATTTAGCAGAAGACATTGGCAACCCATTGAATAAGACATCCCTAAGTGAACTCTTGGAAGATAACAAGGGAATATCTTGTGTGTCTTTCATGGGTGGTGATAGGGACACTATACATATAGTAGCTTTGGCAAGTTGGGTGAAAACTCATACTAACTTAAAGGTTGCATGGTATAGTGGTAGACAGGAGCTTAATGATTCGGTGAAAAGACAACTAAGGTGGTTTGATTATATAAAACTCGGTCCATATATAGAGGAACTGGGTCCATTGAGTAGCAGGACTACCAACCAAAGACTCTATAGAGTAGAGAAAGAAGTGTTAATAGATATAACAAATAAGTTTTGGAAATGAAGATAAAAGTAAAAGAAATAACTGAGGGGTGCTTCCCTGTAAGGTCTAATGGTTCAGCATCAGACTGTTATGACCTGTTCCTTGCAGAGGATGTAACACTCAAGAAAGGTGAAATATATGTAGCCAAGCTGGGAGTAGCTATGGAGATGCCTAAAGGTATCATAGCTAGAGTATATAGCAGAAGCAGCTCTCCCAGTAAGTTAGGTATAGGAGTAGCCAATGGGTTAGGATTCATTGATACTGTCTATTGTGGAGACAATGATGAGTGGAAGTGTCCTATCATAGCATATAAGGATGTCACTATACCTAAGGGTACAAGGATATGCCAGTTTGAGGTAGCCCCCTCCCAGTTTGCCAAATGGTATCATAAGCTGAGATGGCTATTAACTACTCCTCTTCTGGAGCAGGTTGACCACCTTGGTAATGTTGATAGAGGAGGTATTGGGACTACTGGTACTAATTAAAACAAGTATAGAATATGGAATTTGTATTGAAAATAGTGTTTGTATTGCTACTAGTAGTCATTGCTGCCATAGTAGCACATTTCGTTGATTTGGCTAGGAAGAAAACTTCCTATGATAGTATGTCTTTTAGAGAGATTATGGACTTGACAGGTTTACCTATAGTAACTTTCAAGCAAGGAGAGAATAAGTTTAACTTTGTCTTAGATACTGGTGCATTCAGTTCTATCATAGACTCAAGAGTACTTAACAAGCTGCAATATACAGAGCTTGAGGGTAAGTCTGTGGGTTATGGTGTTGATGGTGTAGAGCATCATATGGATAGGGTAGGTATAGTGCTTACCTATAAGAACAAAGACTACTCTGATGCTTTTAGAGTGCTTGATATGTCAGCATCATTTGATGCACTCAAGAGAGATTATGGAGTTACTGTGCATGGCTTGTTGTCCAGTGCTTTCTTTGAAAGGTATAAGTATGTATTGAACTACAATGAACTGGTAGCTTATTCTATGGTATGAAAGACTTGATTAAACTTAAGCCAAGAAGCTATGAGGAGAACTACTTGAAGAAGCTAAAGAAACCTGATGGTTCAGAGTCAAAGACTTATGTACTCAAGGTACCTACTCCCTATCTTAGATGTGGGGAAGTGGAAGGAGGCAGAAAGTTCATTGACCTATCAGGGGGTCCTATGATTGTAGTAGGTGCTTATCTTGAGGAAGCTGAGGCAGTAGTCAAATCAATAGACTTCACTGTAGGTTATGGCTACACTATAACATTTGAGTAATGGATGAGTGGTTTGAAGAAGGAAAGCATGAAGCTATCAAGTACTATGGTGAGCAGATATACTATGTGTCTGGAGTTGCAAACTTATTTAGTGATGCAGAGATAGGATGTCCTTATAAGAATATATCAGTAAGGGAATCACTGGAGCTTCTCAGTACACTAAAGGTTGTAGGATTGGATAGTGAGACTAGAGGTACAGAGATATGGCAAGGTCAGCTGCTGTTACTTCAATTAGGTAACAAGCACTTTCAAGTAGTCATTGACTGTACCACTGTAGATGTCAAGCTATACAAGGAGTTCCTTGAGAGTGATAGGCTTTTCATAATTCATAATGCCAAGTTTGACCTAAGATGGTTATATAAGGAGGGTATTGTAATCAGAAATGTATTTGATACTTTCCTTGCAGAGAAGATACTGTTCCTGGGATTTCCACCAGGAATAGTGTCACTCAGCTTGCAGGCTTGTTGTGACAGGTATCTTAATGTCTACCTTGACAAGACAGTCAGAGGTAAGATTAACTATGGTGTCACTGATGAGGTAATAATCTATTCAGCCAATGATGTTGTGTTCCTTGAAGATGTCATGGAAGCACAGTTAAAGCAGATAGAGGCTAGAGGTCAGAGAGTTGCCTTAGAGATAGAGAACAGGTTTGTGAGAGTATTGGCTTATATTGAGTTCTGTGGTATAAGGCTTGACATTGAAAGGTGGAAAGCCAAGATGGTTAAGGATGCTGAAAGACTGAGAGAAGCAGAGCAGAAACTCAATGATTGGGTTGTAGAGTATGTGATGTCCAAAGGAGACACAGATGCTATAGCCTATGATGTTCAGACTAAGGGAGGAAAGGTAAAGAGAGCTAAGGGTACTGTAGGTAAGTATGTTGCCATAGACCCGCAGCAGAACCTCTTTGAGGAGAACAAGCCAAGATGTATCATTAACTGGAACAGTAACAAGCAGGTTATACCATTGTTTGAGGAGTTAGGGTTCAATGTATGGGCTAAAGACAAGAAGACTGGAAAGATGAAGAAGTCAGTAGACTCAAAGCTGCTTAAACAGCAGTTGGATAAGAGTCCTCTGGCTAAGTTATATCTTGATTACTCTGGTGAGTTCAAGGTAGTTACTTCATTTGGTCAGAACTTCTTGGATGCAGTCAATCCTGTTACAGGGAGAATACACCCTACATTCAATCAGATGATGGACACTGGCAGGTTGAGTTGTGGTAAAGGAGGAAAGAAAGGTGGAGGTAAGACTAAGGATGATGACTTTGCTGAGGAAGAGCAGACTGAGCAGGATGCTGATGTTATCATAGCAGTAGATAAGAGTGTGAATGTTCAGCAGTTGCCATCTGATGCAGAGACTAGAGCTTGCTTCATACCTGATAGAGACCATATGTTAGTTGATTGTGATTATGGAGACCAAGAAGGTCATGTCTTTACTGAGCTAAGTCAGGATAAGGCATGGATTGATTTCTATAATGACCCCAATGAGAGAGATGGTCACTCCTTTGTAGCCAAGATGATATTCTCTGATGAGCTAAAGGATATACCAGAGAAGGAAGTAAAGAAGAAGAGGAAAGACTTGAGGGATGCTGCTAAGCCAGCTAGGTTCACATTTAATTATAATGGAACAGCCAATGCTCTAGCAGCTAACACAGGTAAGTCTCTTGAGTTCTGTGAGTTATGCTTTAAGAAGTATTTCTCAGCATTCAAAGGTATAGCCAGCTACTTTAGGGTAAGTAAGGCTAATATGTGGAAAAGAGGTTATATCCTAATCTCAAAGTACACTGGATTGAGAGCTTACATCTATGACTATCCTATACTGAAAGGCATAGAGAGAAGAATCAAGGGAATGGGTCAGGAGTTCTGGGATTCCTATAGGAAAGCCAGAGACTCTGGTCAAGTCATTGATGATGTCCCTGTTGTGGTTCTTCAACAGATGGCAAGGAAGTTTGCCAATGGAGAGCCTATGGAGGCTATTGCTATAAGGTATGAGTATAAGGTCAAGAAGGGTAAGAAGATTGAGACAAAGTATATAGACATTAACAGGGAGACTGTATTGATTAAACTCTGGAAGCATCTGGCAAAGAGGAGGTCATCATCTGAGAATCAGTCCTGTAACTATCCCTTAATTGTGGGGGCATATAGTGGTGACATTATATGAAAACTCAGTGAATTGCTGGAAGGCTAAGGAGAAATCTATGCTAATCAGCAGCCAAGACTTGTAGAAATGCAAGTAAGGTTCAGAGACTAATCAAAGTAAGCTAAGGAGAAATCTATGCTGAAATGGGCAAGAGTGCTGAGTATCTCTTAATTATTTATTTACCCTATTGGACAATTAAGAAATAATTTGTATCTTTGTACTATAAATTAAAGATAACAAATTATGAAGAGATGTTCAAGTTGTGGTAAGTTAAAGGATGAATCAGAGTTTTATCATTATAAGTCATCAAAGGATGGCTTGACTCACCAGTGTAAGCAATGTATGTCTGAATATAGGGCTTCTAAAAGAGAGCATTATAAAGAGTATATGGCTTATAGGAGAGAGGTGGATAATGAAACTATAAAAGCTAATAGGAGAAAGCATTATAGGAATCATCCTGAGAGTAGAATGTTAATGGCAGCCAAGCAAAGAGCTAAGAATCAAGGATTAGAATTTAACTTGACTATAGATGATATAGTCATCCCTGATAAATGCCCTTTGTTAGAAGTTCCTTTTGTTGCTGGAGAAAAAGGTAATTATGAATATACACCCTCCCTTGATAGAATAGACCCTACTAAGGGATATATTAAAGGGAATGTATGGGTAATTACTAAAAGAGCAAATACAATGAAGAATAATGCAACAAGGGAGGAATTATTAAAGTTTGCTGATAACATCTATAAATATTTTGGAGATAATGATATAGTCCAACCTATTGAGAAATCAATAGAACTACAGGATAAAGAGCCTGTAGGGTAATAAATATTGCACAAGGTACAGCAGCAGCTATGACTAAGATTGCTGGTATAATGTACTTTGATTACTTGGTAGAGTCGGGATTGATATTCAAGGTATTGATACCTAATGATGTCCATGATGAGTATCTGATAGAGCCACCTGCTGATATAGCTGAACAGGAAGCTAGGAAACTTAGTGAATGTATGGAAGCATCAGCAGCTATGTTCTGTCAGTCAGTTAAGATTAAGGCAGTTCCTGAAATTGCAACTCATTGGGTACATTAAGATATGGAAGCATGGAAGATAGCTATTCCTATAGTAGTGCTTATACTGTGTTCTATAGGTGCATGGTATGCAATAAAGCTAAGGTGGAAAGAGCTGAGAGACAGAATGTATGTATATCCTAAGAATGGTCATCAATATATGCCACTATTCAGGTGCAGGATGAAATGTCCTGCATCTGGTGAGTGGTTTGATGCACTAATCTATCAGGATTATAATACTAAGCACTTGTATGTCAGAGATAAGAAGGATTTCTTTGACAAGTTTGTCAAACTAAAAGATTATGAGAATGGAAACAACAGTAAATAAAGAATATCAGAAGCTTATTGACATAATTAGGTCAGTAAGGGATATGGCTAGTCTTAGTCCTGAGATGAGTACTAGATTAAAGACAGCAGAACAAGGTCTTGCAAGTCTAGGTTCCAGACCTATACTTGAAGAGAATGTGCAGAGATTCATGGATATAACTACTAATATGGCTAAGACCTATGCAGCTAAGAACCATGATTATGGCAATTCATTTGAGCAATCCTGTAATAAGTTTGGTATCATAGCAGCAATAGTCAGAATGGGTGACAAGATGAACAGGCTTGAATCTTTAGTTGTTAAAAGGGCAGAAGTAAAGGATGAGTCTATCAAAGATACCCTTCTGGACCTTGCTAACTATGCTATAATGACTGTAATGTGGTTAGATGGAGAGAAAGATTTACAAGCAACTTGATATAGATACCTTCAATAAGGTAGCTCTTGAGTTCAGATTGAAGCAAGCTGTAAAGGCTAAGCTTATTGGTCAAGGATTCACTCTTAGTGAAATCTATGGAGATTCAGAATATATAAGAGCTTATGATAACTTCTTGAGGTACTTAGAGAATAATAACATGATTCAAATAATTGAGATAGAATGGTAATAGCAGTAGATTTCGATGGGACTTGTGTGACACATGAGTTCCCTAAAGTAGGTAAAGATATAGGTGCTGTACCTGTATTAAAGAAGCTTGTAGAAAAAGGTCATCAGATTATCCTTCATACTATGAGAAGTCATCCCGACAAGGATAATCAGGGTAAAACTCTTAGTGGGGAAACCATTTCTAATGACACTCTTCAAGATGCTATTGACTGGTTCAAGGAGAATAATATCCCCTTGTTAGGAGTGAATGAGAATCCTACTCAAAAGAGATGGGCTTCCTCACCCAAAATATTTGCTCATCTGTATATAGATGATGCAGCTCTTGGAGTACCACTTAAGATAGACTCACTAAGTCCTAGAGCTTATGTGGATTGGGAGAAAGTGTTGAACTGGCTAGTATTAAATGGAATAGTATGACACAGGGAGGAATTTATGCAGCACCTTGTCAGACTGCCCCTAACAGAGATAGGGTAGATACAAGTGTGGTTGCTTGTAAAGAGATGAGACTCTGGATTGTAGAGTTCAGTATTAAGGATATAGGTAATGGATGTGCAGTTGTAAAGGCTGATAATCCTAAGCAAGCTGAGGTACTATTGAAGACTCAAGGTACATTCAATGGCTTGCCCCACCTGTATAGTATCACTCGTATAGAGGAGATTATACCTTCACCTGACTCTATGTTAATCTGTGAGCAGTTAGCAACCAATGTAAAAGATTTGAATTGACATGGACAAGAAGTTAAGATTACTCTTAACTACTAGGTGTCCTAATAAATGTCCCATGTGTTGTAATAACTCATGGGACTTTTCACGACTGCCAGTAGTTGAGAGATGGGACTATGAGCAGATAATGTTCACTGGAGGTGAGCCTCTGCTCTATCTTGATAAACTATGTGGATTAGCAGACTCAATAAGAGCTATCACTTCTGCTATGGGTACAGAACCAAAGCTCTATGTATATACAGCTTTGTGTGACTGGATGAAACTCAACAGGGTGATTGACCATGTAGATGGTATAGTACTCACTCCTCATAGTAAAGAGAGTGCAGAAGCATTCAAGAAGTTCAATGAACTGGTCAATGCCAGTACTGTCCTAGTTAATAATCCACTTGAGGGTAAGTCGCTCAGACTTAACTTGTTTCCTGATATTAAGGAGTATCTTAAAGATGAAGACCTTTCAGGATGGCAAGTGAAGGATATGCAGTGGATTAAAGACTGCCCAGTACCTGAGGGTGAGGACTTTAGAAGGGTTGCATTACTTTGGTAGGTATGAGGCAATATACACAGAGGGAGTTTATCAAGATATGTATAGCAAATGGTTTCTATTATAGTAGACATAATGGAGACCATGCTATATATGTCAATGATAGAGGAAGACATATAAGCATTCCATCAAACCTTGAGTGTGCTATTGCTAGAAGGCTTATTAAAGAGAATAACCTTGAAGCTGATATTAAGAAACTGAAAAGGAAAAAGAAGATGGACAATTACAATTATCCAATGGGAGCTGATACTCCTGATGCACCTTGGAATCAAGTAGACAATCCTGAGCGAGAGATAGAGGTACTAGTCAGTGTAACCCTTAGTAAGACCTTTAAGGTCAAGGTATCTGACTATACCATAACTGACTCTGGTAAAGATGAGGATGGTGACTACTTTGAGGACATAGACTATTCAGAGTGCGACCTAAAGAGTGCAGTAGAGGAGCAAGTTGTACTACCCCATAAGGCTTGGGATTACATACCTCCAAAGTCTAAGAGAGAAGTTAATGCTATCTTTGACTTGAAAGGCTGGGATGTTGATGACTTTGAAGTTCTTCCTGAATAAAGTAAAGGAAAGTATAATTAAATTAATTATGAAAGAAATAACAAAAGAAAAGAAGAGTACCTACACTGTATACCAGGCTATAGATGGTACTGAGTTCAATAGTAAGGAAGAGTGTCAGAAGTATGAAGATACTGCCAAGTGTGCATTGCTTACTAAGTACAAGCCTCTGGTAAAGAGGACAGCCAGTGAGTGTGATATATTCAATGCTGGCAGTGATGAGTACATGATAGACATTCTTCAATACTTGTCAAGTGAGTCTGATATTGATATTCTCATTCAACTGCATAGGTTATATTGTAGTGGTAGGAAGCTCAATGATGAACACTATGTGGATATGAGGAACAAGTTGGAGAAGTGCCTCAAGAATAGGGATATTGTCCTCATAGGTAGAGGCACTGAGTATGATGGTTATGACAACTTCTTCATACTTACAACTCTACAAGAGGTTACTGATAACATAACTAAAGCAGAATAAGGTATGAAGTTGTGTAAATCTTCGTTTGAAATATGGCAGCAGCCCTCTGGTCTTGAAGGTGTTTATAAGCAGATAGAGCATGTAGGTAGAGTCTGCTATAAATCTGAGGACAAGATAACAGAAGATAGTGCTAAGCCATTTGTGGATAGGATGATTAAGTCTGGTCATGGTGCTATGTTGGAACATGGTACAGTGTATCTGGCTATGCCTATGGAGACTATACTACCTATAGAAGCTAATGGTTGGGGTAAATATACTAAGAACCCTTATTCAAAAGGTTTCAAGGTATGTGAGGTTGATGGTCATAGGAGAGTAGCTGTTACTACTAACCTTAGAGTATTGGTAGAGAATGACTGGCTTGATGACTTACAGTATATCTGTGAGCCTACAGAGTACCATGAGAGGAGAGTCACTGCATACTTTATAGCTGATGCTGGAGTAATGAGAGAGTTCTTTAGACATAGAGTATTCTCAATGGCTCAAGAAAGCACTCGTTACTGTAACTACCTTAGAGATAAGTTTGGTAATTCAATTACTGTGATTTATCCATGTTGGCTTAAGGAAGAAGAGGAGTTAGAGTTTGAAGAGGATATGAGAGTTATAGAAGAACTCTACTTCAAATGGTTGAAGAAAGGGTGGACTGCTCAACAAGCAAGAGTATTTCTTCCATTAAGTGTAAAGGCAGAAGCAGTAATGACTGGTTTTGTCAGTGACTGGAAGCACTTCTTTTCATTAAGGAGCAGAATTGCCCAAACAGGTAAACCACATCCTCAAGCCCAAGAGTTAGCTGACCCCCTCATGGATGAATTTGTCAAGAAGGGCATAATGGAAACACTTCTTTAAGTGTAAGTATTCTATTAAAGTGTGTCCATAATTCAATCATTTTTAGTGTATTTGCTAAAAATATTGGGTTATGGGCAATTTTATAGTGTATAAACATACCTCTCCAAGTGGTAAATGTTATATAGGAATAACTTGTCAAGCCCCAGAGTATAGATGGGGTAACAATGGTTACAAGTATTTGGAAGTTCTCAAAAGTGGTAAACTTAAGCATCCTTATTTTGCTCAAGCTATATTAAAGTATGGTTGGAGTAACATAAAGCATGAATTACTACATGAAGGACTATCTAAAGAAGAGGCTTGTAGATTAGAGCAAGAATATATAGCAGGGTATAAATCTCAAAGTCTATCTTATAATATTACTGATGGAGGAGAAGGGGTGTGGGGATTTCAATTCTCTGAGGAACAAAAAGAAAAACTCAGAGAGAGTCATAGAGGTAAGAAGCAAAGTCCTGAGACTGTGGCTAAAAGGGTGGCAAAGAATACTGGGAAAAGAAGAACAGATGAACAAAAAGCTAAAACTAGTAAACCTGTTTATCAATTTGACTTAGATGGTAATCTCGTAGCTGCCTATTTTGGGGTTAGAGAAGCATCAAGATGCACAGGGATAAGTGCATCTCATATAACTCAGTGTTGCAATCACTTACCTAGTAGAAAGACTGCTGGGGGTTTTAAGTGGGAGTGGCAATGAGCTATGGGTACTACAGGTCAGCCCCATCCACAAGCTAAGGAGCTTGCTTTACCTTTATTAAATGAGTTTGTAACTAACAAATACTTTTGACATTATAGGAATATTTAGTAAAACAGAAGTACCTACAGGTACTGCCTCCTTTGCGGAGAAGATGTCTAACATCAAGAAAGCCTTCAAAGAGGCACATGAGAATGCAAATACATTGCATGGTGAGATGGAGCAGCAGATTTAGCTTAAGCTCTCTAAGATTGATGAAATCAATGTAACTAAGAAGGAAGCTGAGGAGTTTATGGCAAACATTTCTAAACTTATCTAGTATGAGAACAGGTATCAAAGTAGGAGATGTGCTTAGTGAGACCAGTCATTATATAGTGGCTGGTCTTAATTTTGATGGTAGCATCAGATGCAAGCACTTTGAGAGTGGTGAAGAAGTCAATATAGGCAAGTCCTATGTAGACAACTACATCAAGTCTGGGGATAACTATGACCAAGAGGTTAGGGTAACTAAGGAGGATAAGAAGGATGGTACTTTGGGTATAAGAACTATCTTTGAGAATATCCACTCTGGTCAGGTATTTACTGTGTGCTTTAAGAAGCAGGATAAACCTAGAAGCAAGAAGGCTATCAATGCTGATATTGAGAAGAAGGTAGAACTCTTCACAGCAGCTATTGAAAGGGCTAAAGCTCAGAAGAAGAGTATATCTGAGGTAGCTAAGAAACACTTCTCAGACCTTATGCTTAATCCTATATTGGGTTATGAAGAAGGAGAGGAGAGAGTACTTAGAGGCTATAAGATACAGTTTGCATCTAGGGATGGCAGGTATGATTGTGTTGATATGGATATTGTCAAGACTGATAAAGAGTCAGGTATTAGACCAGTCAATATCAACACAATCAGATGGTTAGTTTATAATGGTGTTAAATACATAGTGGAATGAATGTGTCAGTAACTAAAGAAGATTTGATTGGTCAGATTGCCAACTTCCCGTTGAAGATAGTGGAAGCTATGGTGGCAAATCAAGTGAGACAAGGTAATCCAGCCAATGTAAAAGTATTCCAAGAAAAGGTAGATGCCTCCTTTGTTGAAGGTGGTTTCAGTTGGAATAAGTCAGCAGAAGGTCAGTTCTTCTGGAGTAAGGTAATCAATGGTAAGCAATTTCCTAAAGAGATTGTTCCTCCTGATAAGTCCATTGAACCTGTCAAACCAGAAGAGCCTGTCAATGAGAGTCCAGAAGAGGTTGTTGAAGAAGCTAAGGAAGCATCTGCTTATAAGGTAGGTGATGTCATTAGAGTTAAGGCAGGAAGTAATACAAGGTCAAGGGTAATTATAGGATATTTTCCTGAGATGCCTAATCCTTATCTTACAATAATTGAGGAATCATTCAAAGACTTTATGAAGGGTAAGACAAGCTGTCATATCAATGTGACTGCTATTGAAGAGCCTAAGAAGTATGTATATCTGACTCTCAAAGATATATCTGAGGGTAAGGGTGTGGGTATAGACCCAGACCTTATCAAGATAGTACAGTAAGACATAGGGTAGGGTGTAGTAATACATCCTACCTTACTGTTATATTATTAAAGGTGTTAGGGGTGGAGTAAAAACAGCCTTAATACCTTGCGCAACTACAATTAAATTACTACTTTTGCACAAACTAATTAAAGGAAATCAGTATGATAAATGCTAATTGTTTAGTTATGACTCCTGAGTTGAAGGAGCTTAACGGTCAGTTTCCTAAGATGCCTGCTCAAATATTTAGAGTTCTAGTATCTAAATGGCAATATGAGTATGGTAAGGCAGATAGCTTACCTACTAGAGATGATATTATAAGTATTGCTACTAAGACACAGGATAACTGGTCTGACTATATCAATCCTGATGAAGTAAAGGTTACTAATATATATGCTGGTGCTAATCAGAATACTATACTTAGTAACTTTGCGGAGAGACCTTTCATCTTCACTTCTACTATAAGTGGTGATGATTATGTGGTGAACTCTGTAGAACAAGCTTTCCAATTAGAGAAATTACTTAGTTCTAGTATATGGGATGATGATAGTAGATGGCAAGAGATGGATTCTTATAGGGATAAAATGCTTGATGCTAGAAGTGCAAATAAAGCAAGAGCTTTAGGCAGGAAAGTCCCTTTAACAGAAGAAGATTTGATGAACTGGGATAAGAACAAGAGGGCTATTATGAAAGCACTCATAAGAACCAGCTTGAAACAGAATCTCAAAGCTCTTCAAGCACTGCTAGCTACTGGCAACAGTTCCCTTACTCATATTCAGGATAGAAGTATGTGGAGAACCCAGTTCCCTATTATATTAGAGGAACTTAGAGAAGAGTTCAGAGGAACACAAGTAGGTGATAACTTTAACCCAATCAGTAATGCTGAGGTCATTCCTATGCTAGGAGATAATAGTGTAAAGGTATATGACAAGAGTAATACTGCTGAGGGAGTAGAGATTACCAAGAGTGGTGATACCTATAATATCAGTGTTCCTAGTGAGTTTGACCTTGACAAGAGTAGAGCTACTAACTTTGCTCAAGCTCTCTATGACCTTATCCCTTCTGGAGTGGAAGTAACAAGCAGTGATGACTCCAAGTCCAAGACTATCCTGAACTTGGTAAAGAAGCAGGGTCTTGAGGAAAAGGATGGCAAACTTGTGAAGAGTGCTATAGACACATCCAGTCAGTCTGGCTATATCATCAATGAGCATGAGAGCAGGTGGACTAGAGATGAGGTTGAGAATGACCCTAGAACACTATATATCTTCACTGACAACACTGACAGAACATCTGGGGGTGAGGAAATAGGTGATGGATGGTATGCTGAAAAGTATGGTAAAGGTGGATTTGGTACAGTCAATAATCCTACCTCTGCTGTTATTAGAGGCTTACCTAATGCTGCTCCTATAAGTACTATGAAGTGGTTCTACAGAGAGCATGGAGTATCTGTAGAGCAAGCAAGGTGGACAGACTCTGACCTTGAGGAGTTCAAGGAAGTCATTGATGATGAGATTGAACAAATCAAGCAGCTATGGGACAGTGGCAACTTTGATAGTATAGAGCTTCCTCAGAATGGTATATTTGGTAAGAGCATAAAGAGTGATAAGGATAGAGGTATATCTAGACTTACAGCTACTAGAACTCCTAAGTTATACCAGTACCTCAATAAGAAGTTACAGGAGCTATCAGAGTATGTGCAAGATACCAAGAAGGCTAAGGAATATGAGAGTGAATCATCCAGTATAGATGAGAGCAACTGGCATAAGGTTGATGCTGAGTTCACTTCTATAGTAAAGAGACAAAGGGTTAACTTAATCAATGACCTGTTCACACAGGAAGTTGAGAAAGCTCAAGAAGCTACAGTTGCAAGACTGAATGATGAAATGGCTAAGGCATCTACCATTGGTAAGAAGTTGGAAATAGCTAAAGCTATCAAGAACCTTAGACCTTATGTGGTGATAAAACAGGAAAAACCGTTTAAGCTTTTTGAAAAAGTGAGAGCTAGGTTTGAGCAGCTTGTTAATTATATCACAGATAGTAGGGAGGACTATGTTAATAGTCTTATAGGTAGCTGGGCTGGGAAAGCAAACTCAAGACTTCCTATGGCAGCTCAAAAGGCTTTGGCTGAGAGAATGGCAGATGTTCATTTACTCAAGTACAAGCAAATACTTGATAACTGGAGTGACTTGGTTATGGATGCTGCTAATACCTACAGCTATGACTATGGGGTAATCATGGATGTTACTGTCAATGACATTGAGGAGGATATTGATAATACTCCTACTGATGATGAGGGTAACAACCAGAATGAGCAGATAGCTGATGAGAAGGAAGAGACTCCCTACAAGGAAGGTTGGCAAGTAAAGGTGAGGGAACTCTCAGCATTTGAGAGTATGACCAATCAGGTAAGGCAAGCTATTGGCAGGATATATAGGAGAGACAGGAATGGTGACATAGTTGTGGATGACTTAGGTTTTCCACAGAAGTTACAGCAATCCTATGTATTTGCTGAGTTAATCTCTGCTCTTAGAGATATGACTAATGCCAAGCAGATGGTGCCTATGCTTGAGGCACTGCAAGCCAGAAAGTCTTGGGCTGTTCAGATAGTTGATGCCATTAAGAATGATGAGAGGCTCTTCACATCATTCTATAGAGTATTCAGAAAGGATTACTTGAATATGTGGATTCAGATTGAAAGCACTGCCCCTGATGGTAGTGTTACTATCAAGACCCACAATATCAATAAGCCTGCTGGTACTGCCCACTATTTTGATGAGTGGAGGGATAACTTTGAGTATGGTATCACCCTTGATGAGGACAGTATCTATGACCAGAATGGTGAGATAAGACTGGATAAGGCTGAGCTTGGTCTTAAGCTGGTAGATGCAGCTATGGATAAGTTCAGGGGACTAAAGTCCAAGGAAGAGAAGCAGCAAGTGATACTTGAGAATGTGGATAGCATCCATAAGTTGTTAGATATGCTTGGTATCTTTGTTACTCCTGACACACTGAATGATATACTTACATTCAATGTGAACTTGAATAACAAGGCTGAACTTCCTGGTAGTATAGTACTCTCAAACCTTAGAACCATCTTCAAGGATATGCCTACTAATGATGGTATCAAGAATGGTGAGCCTGCTGACCTAATCAACATATATGGTAGAGCTTTCAACAATATAGCTACTGCTATTAACAATGTTGAGGAGGATGAAGTGGAATCATCAGTAAGACAAGGTAAGAAGACTCTCTATGCACATACAAGACCTTCTTATGCTACTACTCTGGTGAAGAAGCTGAGAGGTCCAGAGTTCAAAGAGTTCATTGAAAGTGAATATAAGCCTGTTGACTTCCTGTATGATAAGGAACAAGGCAGATGGCTCAACTCACTTATTGATGACTTGGAGAATGATGCTGATGCTAGGGATAAGTTCAATCATATAGTAGTGATAGAACACAACAGAAAGGAATACCCGCAGTGGACTCCACTTGACACATTCCTTACTCTGTTCAATCAATATAATGCAGAACCCATCAAGGGTGGTGAAGGATATGCTTGGTATCAGATGCCTCTGTTATCAGATGCAACCAGTGCTGAGTTCCTTAGAGCCAAGAGAGTCAGGAAGAACTATGAAGAAGTACTTCTTGACAAGTTTGCAGATGTTGTAAGACAAGAGTACAATAGGATTGTAACAGTCAAGCAGAGAAACAATACTCCCAATATCAAAAAGATTGCCTACTATGACATGACTGATGATAGTGAGGGAGGTGCTAGATTCCACTTCTTCCCTAAGCTGAACACAGAAGCCTTCAATAAGGATGGAAAGACATTCTTTGAGCAGTTGGCTGAGGTAGCTGATGATACAGATGCTTTCAACCAAAGAGCTAAGGAAGCTGTCCAGACTATTATGAATGAGGACTTTATAGCTGCACTTGACAACTGGGCATCTATTGGAGTGTTTGATAGAGTGGATGAGAACAATGAGAACTCATCATTCAGATACTTCAAGCAGAGAACCAGAGAGAATGTAGAGGCAGCTCTTAGAGAGTATTACTGGAACACTACTTATATGCAGTCTCAAATCATACAGCTAATGACTACTGACCTTGCATACTATGGCAACTATACTAACTTTACCAAGAGAGCATTGGAGTTTCACTCTCCTACAGAGAAGTTGAATACCCTTGCAAAGTGGAATGGTGAGTATGTGCTGGCAAGTGAGGATGAGAATGGCAATGTGACTGTAAGACCTGAAAGAGTTATCTATCTGACTGATGAGGTCAAGCCTTCCAACTGGATGAAGGATGTTGAGGAAATCATTGACCAGAAGATAGCTAAAGGAGAACTTACAGAGTATGATAAGACTGTCATACTTAAGAAGTGGGGTGATACCAATGTTACTGATGCTCAGGCATTCAGAACATTGAAGTCCTTTAGGGCAACCCAGATAGCTGCTGATATGTGGAGTGATGATGCTGAAACAGCCTATAATAACATAAGGAATAACACATGGACTGCACAGGACTTTGTAATCCTGTGGAATACCAGAAAGCCTTATCTTTATACTCAGACCAACCAATCAGACAGAGTTGGTGGTACTATGAGACTGGCTGCACAGCATAAGAACTCTGAAATGATAATGCTCACACAAGCTATATTTGGTTCTATACTTCACCAATCTGGTAAACTTAAAGGTTTATCAGAGTTCATGGAGGATAAGAACATAGATGTAGCTATGTTTGGTACAGCAGTTAAAGTAGGAGGTCAAGGCTTCATAGACCTTAATGGTATCGAGAATGCAGAAGATGTCAAGAGTAAGCTCCAGAAGGAAGTTTATATAGGAGGAACTGATGCTATAAATCCTGAGGTTGTGCATGAGTATAACTGGGATGATTATGGTATTCAGGTTGCTACCCCTGAGCATGGTATCAATGCCATTCAGCTTGTAGGTACTCAGATTAGGAGACTTATAGGTACTGATATGGGAGCTGATGCTGTGTTTAAGGTAGGTAACAAGAGCCTTACTAGAGACCAATGGAGAGACTACTTCAATGCAGTCAATACAGCTAATATAAGAGAAGCCTTTGAGAAGCTGGATAAGGAGTTCAGAGACCCTAAGAAGATTTCTGACTTGCTTATTAGTGAAATCAAGAGCAACTCTAGGTACAGCAATGACCTTATAGAAGCTGTTACACTTGATAAGAATGGACAGTTCAATATACCTATCTTTGACCCTTCACAGAGTCAGAAGATACAGGAGCTACTTAACAGTATAGTTAAGTCTAGGATAGTGAAGCAAAAGATAAATGGAGGTTCACTTATCCAAGCTACTGCATGGGCATTGAATGAGAAGGACAGACCTCAGATTGAGTGGGGTATAGATAAGAATGGTCAGAAGTATATCAAGTATATGGAAGCCTATATTGCTTGCCCTGATGACAGACTGTATGAACTCCTGCTTGAAGATGATGGAAGTATCAACATAAATAAGAAGGACAGTAAAGGAAACTATATTGTACCTGCTAAGTACAGAGAGGCTATTGGCTATAGAATCCCAACTGAGGATAAGTACTCAATGATACCTATAAGGGTCAAAGGGTTCTTGCCTAGACAAGTGGGTTCTGTAATCATACTTCCAGAGGAAATCACTACCACTACTGGTTCTGACTTTGACGTGGATAAAATCTACATGATGTATCATAGCTTGAACTTCAAGAACATCTATGACATCAAAGCTGCTTGGGATGCTTTCTATAAGAGCCACCCAGACATAGTAGAGTCCATTGAAGAGGCAAAGAGAGTAAACTTCAAGAGAGCTATGGATGAGGCTATTGAGAAGAATCCAGAAGCTGACTTGAGCCAGTATGATACAGATGAGTTATTTGAGGACTTCACCAGACCATACAAGAACTATGAGTGGGTTAAGGGTGTGAAGGAAGCATTCTCTGCTTGGTTCAATCCTATCAAGGATAGATACCTGAGCCAGAAGTCTGTAGAAGTAGTTACCTATAATGATGCAGATATAGACCTCAGTGATTCTAATGAGAACAGAAAGGTTGATATATACAGACAAGCCAAGAAGAATACTAAAGCTCAAAGAGACAGTATGATGATTGACTTGATGTGGTCAGTATTGACTAACTCTGATACTGCTGGAAAAATGATTAACCCTGGTAACTTCGATGAACAAAAGAGAAATGCCAGAATAGTCAATCTTCTGGACAGTCTTTCATTGGATGAGATTGATAGGCTTGGTGGTATTGACAAGATACTTAACCTAAGTCTCAAAGAGGCTAACAAGATGTTGGAGAAGTATGGCAGGATTGTAAATCCTCTTACTCCTGACACTTGGATTACTTATCAACAGAGGAATATGTCTGGTGCAGGTCTTGTACCTATGGCAGCTACTCAGAATGCCTCTCATGCCTTGACACAGTTGACTAAGAACTTTGGTTTGAAGAAGCCTTACAGGTTCATATTCAATGGTAAGAGGTTAGGCTCTCTCAACTCTGTAAAGAGTGCAAATGACAAGTTCATCTCTAGGAATGTATGTAGTTATCTGGCTGCTTTTGTTGATAATGCCAAAGACCCTGTAGCAGGTGATTTGAACATTAACAATAATACAGCTAACCTAGCATTCTTATTGCTTAGAATTGGTAACTCTCCTATCACTACCAGTCTTATATTAAGACAACCTGCAATGATGAAGGTTATGAAGTATGTGAATAGTGGCAGATACTCAATGAGTCAAGCTATTGAGGAAGCTATGGAGGACTACAGAAAGCAGGGAGGTAATTCCTCTTATGGTGGTAAGACTATTGACTTTAATTTCACTGATGAGTGGTTAGCTGCTAATATAGCTGCCGAGAAGAATGGTGGTGATATTCACTCAAGCCATATAGAAGAGATGGAGTTTGCAGTCAACCAGATAAAGGTTCTAGTCATGCTAAAGCAGATGAACACTGCTGCTGATGCTCTAGGAGATGTGGTAAGAAGAATAAGAAGTGACTCTCAAAGTGGTGGTGCTGGTGGCTCTATTGCTGCTGGTAATGATAAGATAGATGGTCTTGAGAGGATACTTGAGGATGCAGCTACTAAAGTTTCTTATCCTTTACAAGGTTTGGGCTTTGTAAATGAGATGATGATGAGCAGGACAGAGGAGGATATAATAAACAGTACTCTTCCTATTCAAACTGCTACATTCCAATGGGGCCTGATGGCTACACATGACTGGTATGCTAGGTTATTCCCCCAAGTATCTGAACAATTCAGAAGAGTAGCAGATTTAGCTAAGGATTTCACAACCTATGGTAATCTTGATGATACTACTATCAACAGGATTTACAGCCAATATCTGATATACCTTATGACTGGTATCTCCAATGACTTTAGAGGTGATGCAAATACCAGAAACTACTATATCAATGAGTTCCCTGTTGAGTTCAATGAGTTCAAGTCAAAGAACTCATATATTATTGAGAGTGTGCCTCTTCTTAGAAGATTGAAAGTACTGTTCTCAAACAATTATAATGGCTCTCCTACTATTGTGTTCAATAATGTTGGTAAGGTAACTGATATTCAATCTGAGGATTACAGAAGTGATTTCAGAAACCTACTGGCTAACGAGAGTACAAGAGATATGGCAGCCAAGTTACTAATATATTCTTTTTATAGAGGTCTTGGATTTAGTCCTAGTGGTTTCTCAAACCTGATTCCTACACAGTTGAAGATGAGTGATGTTACTGATTATGTTGATACATTAAGAGGTGTTCTGAATATGAAGACCAATGATAAAGACAATCTCCAATTCATGTATCAATATATAAGGAACAACATGGAGGACAGAAGGTTTGTACCTGAGGTATCAATGACTGGTATCTTTAAGGGAGAACCTGAGGACAGCTTCACTGTTACAGTAACCGAGAGGTCTTCACAGGATATGAAGAGATTCATATATCCTATAAAGGATGACGGTAGGATTGTGTACAGAAAGTTTGTATGCTATACATATAAGGGAGGTAAATACTACTATTATTATGATGGTACAAGTAACACCTATAAAAGAATAAAGCCTCTTGGAAGTTCTCAATATCAAGAGTATGACTACAATGCTGTGGGACTTGTAATGAAGGCCCAGATTAAGGAAGCCAAGCAGAAGAGCTTTAACTTTAGGGATGACTATAGAGCTGCTAACTCAGCAGAGTCCTCAATGATTCAGTTTGAACTGTCAGAAGAAGCATATAGGAATATGCCTAGCTTTGATGGTATGCCTGCTCCTACACTGGATGACTTATATAGTACCAGTAGAGAAGCCAGAGCTGCTCAAATGGCTGCTCAATGGCAAGAGCTGGATAGGCAGTTTGAGCCTAGAACCCCTACAGCAGAAGACCTTAGCAGGCTTGGTGCAATGGAAAAGTTTGGGAACTTCGATAGACTTGATGCAATGTCTCAAGACTTAGAAGGTAACAATAAATGTCAATAAAGATGAGTACAAGTTGTGTATTACATCCTAGATTGAGCAATGGGGAGAAATCCCCATTGTTCTCTAGGTTAAAAAATTTCCTAGGTGACAGGAAGCTAGCAGAGAATGTATATTATAAGGCTATCAATCCAGCCTTTAGAGAGACATTCCCTAATGTAAGGTTTGACCATAATGGAGAACCACTGCTCGAAGACCTTATAACCCAGTGTGGTATTGGCTATAATAAGGATAGTGAGTCAATGCTTGATTTCCTTAATAGTGAGTATGGTACTAAATCTGTACCAAAGACTATACAATCAGTTATAGAACTACAGAATAGAGCAGCTTCTTTCAATATCAACAATCCTCTTAATAAGAGATACTCTGCTGAAATAACCTCTTCTGGACATGATGTGTCTATGGAGATAGTTACAGCTACAGGTAATGAGAGAGACTTAGGTAGACAGCAGAAGTTCAATGCTGAGCTTAATAATCAGTTAGTCAAGCTATTGAATAGCTGGGGTGCTGATGTTGCAGCTCTAACTGAGCTTGAAGAGGCTAGCAATGTCAATGGAGTCATGGACTTAAGTGCTGGTATCAATGCTGCTACTGGACTTAAGGAAGTTATCAGAATAGCTAAAGGTGAGAGAGGTCAAGTTGCACTAGCTGAGGAGTGGGGTCACTTTGTAGTTGATGCTGTAAAGGACAGCCCATTAAGAGACAGGATGCTTAACTCATTAAAGAATGAGGAAGTATTACAAAGAGTGCTTGGTAGTGAGTATAACAGGTACAATGAGGTTTATAATGGTGATATAGACCTTATGGCTAAGGAAGCACTAGGCAAGATGATGGCTCAGGTGCTTAACAACTATGATGCTACAGCTCCTAATGACAGGCTCTTTGAGAGATACAAGAAGAATGTCTTGGATTTCTTTGGAAAGAGAGATACTGATGAGATTGATGAGATAATCAACAAGGTCAGAGAACAGGTATATGAGTTCACTACCAATGTCTTTAATGGCAAGTATCAACTTGATATTAGCAGTAGAGACTATAACAGGAGATTATTCAACCTTGGTAATGATGTATCAAGGGACTATAACATCTTGAAGAGGATTATTCAACAAGAGAAGAAGAGGCTAGCTATCTATGGTAAGGGAGCTAAGGCTACTGCTAGGGAAAGGGAAGAGAAGAAAGGCTCATTTGATGAGAAGCAGAAACTCTTCATAGATAAACTAAGCAATGACCTTGAGAATCATAGGGAACTGGAAGGTATATATACATACCTGACAGAGGCTGTCAGAATGTTGAGACAGCTTAGTGATAGACTTGATGCTGTGCATAACTCACAGACTAGTTGGAAGGATAAGTTCTCAGCACTCAGGAGTATCAGGGATTATATGTCATCCTATGGCAGTATCATGGAGGAGCTAAGACAAGAGATGTATAAGGCAAAGCAAGAGGGTGATATGAGATTCAAGGAGAAGCTACAAGAGTCTCTTGATGAGTTCTCAGGTCTACTTGCCAGACTAGGCTCTGACTGGGCAGAAGTGTCTAAGGATGAGTTTGCCAGATTCCTTGCTCCCTTTGAGGGAGAGGGTATCTCAATGTCTATTAGAGGTGAGAGAAAGCAGTACAATATAAGAGAGCTTCTTGACTATATAGAGAAGGATATTTCTATAGTAGAGAGATGGACTGATGCTATGGCAGACAGTACTGACCCTATACTTAGAATATATGACTCTTTAGTTAAAGACCAGAAGAATAAGGCTAGGTATAACACTATCAATAATGAGAAGGAGATACTGATGCACTCCAAGAAGCTGGAAGATGCTGGTATAAAGAACACTGACTTCATGTATGAAAAGACCAGTGATGGTAAGATTACAGGTAACTTTGTAACCAGATACAACTGGGGAGACTACTTTGCAGCACTTAGCAAGTATGCCAAGAGCCTACCTCAGGATATGGGCAGAGAGGAGAAGTCTATCTTAATCAGCAGATGGAAGAGAGCCAATACAGATAAGAAGGGTAATCCTATAGAGAAGTACTATAATCCTCAGTATGATGCTATCCAAAGGAATGCAGCTATGAAGGAGTACTATGACTTTATGATTAACCTAAAGAGGAATCTAGATTATAGATTACCAGCAAGGTATGTAAGGTTCAATAAAGCTCCTCAGATAAGGAGAGACTTCTTGGAAAGAGTAATGGGTAAGGGTAATAAGTTCCAATACCTATGGGAGAGCTTCAAGGATAACTTGGTAAGAAGGGAAGATGATACTGAGTTTACTTATGCAAGGCAAGACTTTGAAGGCAATCAGATATACAATCTTCCTATCTACTATACAAGACCCCTTAAGGATAAGAATGACCTATCAACTGACTGTACATCAACTATGATAGCTTATGCTGCTATGGCTAATGACTATGCAGCTATGAATGATGTCATAGATGCTCTTGAGACAGGAAGAACAATACTCTCTGAGAGAAGGGTGGCACAAACCAGAGGTGGTAAGATTATGAGAGAGGTACTTAATAAAATACCCAGCAATCTGACCAAGAAAGGTGATGTGGCTAACTTTATGGGCAGGCTTAATGACTTCATGCTTATGCAGGTATATGGTGAGCAGATGAAGGATGAGGGTACTGTACTTGGAGTTGATGTTGGTAAGGCTGTCAATATGCTGAATAAGCTGCAAAGCTATGGTACTACTGCCCTGTCAGTACTTACTGGTACTGCTAACTTGGCACAGAATATTGTGATAAGCAACATAGAGTCTATCTCTGGTCAGTTCTTCAATAAGTCTGAGCTTGCTAAGGCTGATTGGGAGTACACAAAGCTGTTACCTCAGTACCTAAGTGAGATAGGCAATAGAATACAGACTAGTAAGATGGCTCTCTTTGCAGAGAAGTTCAATGTTCTTCAAGACTACAAGCAGCATGTGAGGGGAGTAGATTGGGATAGAAAGACTTGGTTCTCAAGGTTCTTCAAGGAAGATACTCTATGGTTCACTACTAGTGCAGGAGACCACTACACTCAAATGAGGACTGGTCTAGCTTTGGCTATGAGGTTGAAGCTACAGGACAAAGATGGTAAACCTATAAGTCTTTATGATGCTCTTGAAGTGAAGTATCTTGATGAGGCTCATCCTGAGTATGGAGCTAACCTAGTAATTAAGGAAGGAGTTACTGACCAAGATGGTAAAGCTGTGGATAACAAGTACTTCACTGGTGTCACTAAGAAGATAAGGGGTATCAACAACAAGCTGTATGGTATCTATAACCAAGAGGATAAGAATGCTATGCAGTCCAGAGCAGTAGGTAGATTGCTTATGATGTATAGGAACTGGATGAGACCCCTATGGTTGAAGAGATATGGAGTTGAAAGGTATAACTACGACACTGGTACTTTCGAGGAGGGCTACTACAGAACCTTATGGAACTTTATGAATACTCTTAGAAAGGACTTGAAGAAAGGTGAACTTGATATAGTGAAGCAATGGCACAATCTTGATGATGCTCAAAAGAGCAACATATATAGAGGTCTTGCTGAGATAGCTACATTCTTATCTCTTATGGGTATTATTGCAACACTCAAGGGTACACCAGATGATGATGAGAAGGATGACTGGTTGACTGAGTATATTACTTATTCAATCATCAGGTTGAAAGCTGACTTAGGTTCTCTAATGCCTGGTCCTACTATGCTTGATGAAGGTCTAAGGTTGTTTGACAATCCATTTGCAGCAGTAAGGGTTCTAAAGAACTCAAGACAGTTGCTTAACTTGTTTGACCCTGATACTTGGACTACTGAGATAGACCAAGGTATCTATAAGGGATATACTCAAGCAGAGAAGATAATGTTACAACCTGTACCATTTATCAGACAATTCCAGAACTTGTTTGACCCAGAGGAGCCAACAAGGTGGTATAAATAACAAAATAGGGAGAGTATTTCTACTCTCCCTATTTTTTTTTTACTATCACGAGATTACTTGCAAGCTGGTATGAATGATTCCCTTGTCAAGGGGTCAGCACCATCCCAGAACTTCTGCATATCTTCTTCACTTAGTCCATCAAGAGCCACATAACTTTTCTCATCTGCTGTAAGTTCGTTCCACTTCTTATGTGAAAAGAGACTCCTCTCCATAGAGGTGCTTGGCTTATCTGATGTAACTTTCTTATCTTTCTCTCTCCTGTCTATTGATGCTTGTCTTGGGTCTGGTACACCATCAGGGTTTCTTAAGTTGTTGAAGATTTCAAAAGTCTTCCTCATTTCAGGAGTCACTTTCTTATCTTTTTTCTTTTCTGGCTCTTCTTTAAGCTCTATTGAAGTACCATAAGGGCTATTCTCCAATGGTGTAGAACTCATAGCATCCTGTATAACAGCAGCTACATTATCAGCTTGTATGAAGTCCATGATGTTGTTTCTAGTCCTTCCTGCCTCATCAGATACTAATGATGGGTCTATTGTCAATGACCTGCCATTAGGTAGTACCAACTTATAACCATCACCTACCTTAGCTAAGTAGAATGTCTGACCATTCTTAGTGGTGAACAGTACCTGCATATCTGTCTGATGGTACTCTGGCTTTCCCTTACCCATAGTAACATACTGACCCTTTACAGTTCTAAGTGATGTTGGTGACTGACTTGCTGGTACTTCATCAGTTCTCTCAAATACACCACTCTGATATGTCAAAGGTACATAGTTCTCTGGGGATATCCTAGCTATTCCTCCATCCTTCTCTCTACTATATCTGAGTTGGAATGGTACTATAACTAGATTAGATACTGGAACACCAAAGCTATCCTCAAACAACTTAGCATAGGCACTCAACTGTAGAGTATATTGGTCTTTGTTACTTCTAGTAAAGTATCTAGGATTCTCAACTCTTGAGAAACCAGAGTCCTTAGTGGAGTACTTACTAGTCTTGAAGTCAAAGATACTTATCTCACCTGTGCTAGGATTATAAGCAAACACATCAAGCTCTCCTGCTATTCTTCTACCATCAGAGTACTTATGGAATACCACAGTTCTATCAGTAACCAACTTGAGACCTCTTCTATTTGCATCATCCCTGAACTTGCCTAATCCTCTCTTCAAAGCACCAAAGGCTTCATCAGACATACCCTCAGGCTTAGTTACATTAGTAGGGTCAATCAAGAATTGTCTTGCTACTTCATCTACTAGAGAGCCTCTACTTGTAGCAGCATCTCCTCTGCTTGGTCCTATATAGTTAGAACCTATTACAGAGTGTACTCTTTGATACTCATGGTATTGACCATCTTCCTCCTTAATCATGTAAGAACCATTGGAGGTGTCTGGATTACCATTGTCATCTCTAAGCACAAGCTTCTGAGAGTCTTGAAGGGATTTTACAGCAGTGGCTGATTGAGATGCCTTACTCTTTCTACCATCAAGAGTAGCTTCTAACTCCTCAACCTCTTTAGGAGACAGGTACTTGTTAGTAGCTCTATTATAGCCTCTCTTACCATTCCTATCTACGATGAGTACTTTACCATCATGTTGATTAACACCAAAGTAGTTAGTACCATAAGCAGAATTTATATAAGCAAGGTCTTTGATTTGTTGGGCATCCTCCCCTATGTCTACTATAGAACCAGACTGGTCAAATATATAACCATTCCTTACAAAGTATTCCTTACCACCATACTGTACTCTAGTACCTCCTTTGGCTTGCTGTGATGCCTTAGCTCTCTCAAATGCACTATTAGTATGAGTGGTGTTAGGTTTCTCATTCAATAAGAACCAGGTTCCCTGCATTCTCTTACCAGTAAGATAAGTAGCAAGTACATTACTATCCCTTAATCTATTAGCATACTCTTGACCTTTCTTGCCAGTGAGCTTCTTAGCATCAACATTAAAGGCAAGGTTAGCTTCATAGAAGGCATCAAGCACTTGGTTATATACCTCCTCTACAGGTGCTGTATAAGGTTCAGATGCTTGTGTAGTACCAGCTCCTATATTAAGAAGTGACTTCTTTGCAAACCTCTTTAACAGTATATTCCTGTTCTGTCTCTTACCATCCCTATTAGCAAAAGCTATCTGTAATGATACATCATTAGCTCTGCTTATTATATTGATGTGGAAACTATCTGGTATATATAGTAACTCTATCAAGTCCATATATACATTGTCAAGAGCCTCATCAAATCCCTTCTCAAGGTTAGCTATACCAGCTAAGTCATTAAAGGCTTTCTTCAAGTCATTAGCTATAGGATTATCCTGTGTAGATAGGTCAAACTCAGTCTTATTCAGGTGTCTTATATAGACCTTCTTAGGACTAAGAGTACCTTTACTGTTAGGTAGAAGTATATATACCTTACCGTCAGAGTTAGCCTCATCGAACACTGGCTCTACAAAGGTATCTGTATTAGCTTCCATAGACCTGTTCTTCATAACACCTATAGTAGCATTATCAGTACCTAGCAGGTCTCCTACTGATTGAGTCTTACTCATATCATAGCCATACTGACCATTCATTATCTTAGATACTCTTACAGTAGGTTGTTCACCCTTCTTAGCCTTATTCTTTATTTCCTTTACTCCCTCAATAGCCTCATCAGTGTTCATATAGTTCACTAATGTGCCTTTATGGTAGAGTGCCAGTAACTCAGGATGTTCATCTGTAGCAGGCTCATATCTTACCTCAAGCTCATCACCTTCCTTTATATTACCCTCATTAACATAGTCAAAGGCATTCTTACCAGTCTTAGGGTCTACTTCCTTTAACTTGTTATATACATAAGAGTAGCCTTGATTCCTGTCATCACCAACAAAGTCAATCAATACTCCATCCCTCTTTGCATCCAAGTCAAACTGTGGTATGACTGCCTTAAGAACTCCTGTTACTGCTGTAGGTTTATACTTACTTACCTCAGCCTCAGCTTCTCTTAATACCTCTTCTGGACTTGAAGGATTAAAGGTATCAGGTTTAGACAACTCTCTTACTCTGTCAATTATATCTGCTATTGCATCATTACCAACCATAGCAGAGAGAGCATTGACACTTCTCTGTGTTTGTCTTATGAGCTTAGGGTCTTTAGACTTACTGAGCTTTTCAATATCCTTAGCTATCTGACTAACTAATGCTTTAGCTTCTGTCTTAGCCTCTGGTGCTATATTGAGCTTATCAGTCTTGCTAATAGTCTCATCAGCACTGAAAGGCTTATCAACAGGTGGCTGGGCTACATCATCCTTACCTACATTATCAGGTCTCTTTGTTCCAGTCTTCTTAGCTTCAACATCCTGCTTCTGGCTATTGCCACTATTAACCTTATCCCTTGCTGACTTTAGTATCTCATTGAACTCACTCTCAAAAGACTCCTGAGCTTTCTCATCCCAAGTTGTTGCTTCAAGTGGAAGCTCTGTTACCAATGCCTCATCACTTAAATCATCATAGGTAGCATTCTCATTGAATCTTCTGTTAAGCATATCAAGAAGTTCAGACTTATGCTCACTATCAGAGCTATTGATTAACTCAGTAGCTTTCTTCTTGAACAGTGATGCTTTCTTATAGCTCCTAGCTGCATCTGAGTTACTGCCATCCAAGTCATCCAGTGTAGCTTCACCATTGTTTATAAGTGCTTCTACTTCTTGGAAGTTAGCAGTCTTATTCAATGCCTCAACTTGCTTAGCTCTTGTTATTTCTGCATCCTTGTCAATGTTCTGCTTGTCAGCCTCTGCATGGTCTTCCTCTTGCTTCTTAGGATTGAAGAGATACTCAGCAAACTTATCCTGATATATCTTTGAGGCATTACCCAGTCTTAACAGGTCATCAAGCTTCTTCAATACACTCTCCTTGTCATTGGCACTAAGTACATCATTGTCAAGTTTATTAACCTGTTCCTTTAGTCCCTCAAGTATATTAGGATTCTGAGCAAGAGTAGCAGCCATAGTCTCATTATCAAGACTTCTGACTAGGTTAAGATTATTGATAGCCTCTGTTATGGATTGTATAACCCTATCTGCTCTCCTATAGTTCTCACTAAGGTCTGCATGAGCCATACCTTCATGTGTCCTGATAGCCTCAGCAGCTCTCATCTGAGAGTCAAGTCTACCTATCACATTACCTATAACATCCTTAACTTGACCAGACATCTCACCAGCTCTCTTAGCCCAGTTGCCAAGCTGAGTCTGCATCCAAGTAAGTTCATCAAGCTGCTCATCAGTAAACCTCTGACCAGTCTCACTATCAAGCTTGTTTCTAGTCTTTACATACTCATCTATAGTACCTAGTATCTCATCCCTTTGCTTTGTAAGCTCAGCAATCATATCCTCTTTACCCATAGGATTACCATTCTTATCTATGAATGGTCCTACCTTGACTTCCTTACCATCCTTATTGATAGTAGTGGTAGTGTTGTCTATGATTGATTGAAGGTTCTCATCAGAAGTATCATAAGCAGAGTTTATAAGGGTCATAAGGTCACCAAGCTTACCTGCATTTGAGAACATTGATATATCTGATATAAGCTGTGCATGTTCTGCATTCTTATAGTCAAACTCATCATCTCTAAGAGCAGCATCATTCATATCATTCTGATACTTATTATGCCTTATAAGACCCTGATAGTAGTTCTTGAACTCAGGAGAGTTTACTCTCTCATTCATGTGAGTGGCAATAGCTTGGTTTCTATCAGCCTCTTGCTTTAACTCCTTCCACTTTGAGAACATATTCTCTTCTAGTACTACAGGGCTTTGTAGCTTTCCATCCTCATTCCTTATACCTCTGAATTTAGGCATACCCATAAGACCAGTAAGACCACCAATGAAGAATTGCTCCCAAGTAGAGCCTTCTCCCAGTGTTCTACCTAAAGTCTCACCAAATGATTTAGTCCAGCTTAATGTCTCCTGTGCAGCATCAGGGTCTTGAAGAGACCTGTAGTAGTTATTGACATCAGTAGCATAGTAATGCTGTGATACATCAGTAGCTATCTGTTGTTCAACCTCTTCTTTACCTTCCATAAGACCACCACCAAGTATTCTACCTGCTCTAGCTGTTTTACTTAGACCTCTAGCCTCATACTTACCCACATCTCCTACTATATCAGCGGTTCTTCTAGCAGTATTGAAACCTCTTGAGTATAGTTTACCAAACTGATAGAAGTTTGATGCAGTCAGTATAGGTATGTTCATAAGCAGGGTAGCATTACCTACCTTAGCCTTATCCTCTTCCAGTTTAGCCAGTGCCTGATTATAGTTGTTTCTCTCCCTCTCAATAGCTTCCTTATACTTTACATAAGCTGGGTCATAGAAGCTTTGGCTATCACCATCCATTCTTACAAGTTCCTTCCCAGCATTGGCATTATACTCTGCTTGGATGGCTTCTAATCTTTGTCTAAACTCACCATCAAGGGCTGTCTTATACTTCTCCTCAAACTCATTAGCAGCATTAAGGGCTTCTATACTTCCTTCATTGGCAGCAGATATAACTGAACCTACACCAGAAGTTACCATAGAAGTAGCCTTGCTTCCTACCTTTACAGCTTGCATTATAGCACCTAGTCCCTTTGAGTATATACCACCAGAATAGAATGCACCTACAGTAAAGCCTATATTCTTGATGAACTTATCACCCCAGAAGTTAGCTGTGAATATATTAGTGTACCAAGGTTGGTTAAGTTCATCTTGTGTATAGTAGTTTGGAAGTACTTCCTCTGCACCTTTATTGATAGAGTCCATAGCTCTTGAGAAATCATTATCCCATAAGCCAGACCATCTACCCTCAGTAACAGCAGTACCTGCACCAGCAACTAGACCTACAGTACCATTAAGGAATGTAGTACCTGCAAGTACCACTCCCTTAGCTAGACCTGCACCTATCTTAGCATACCAAGGTTGTCTCTCTCCTCTGTAGTCACCATAGTTCTCAAATTCATATTGGTTTGCTACTCCAGAGTCAAACATACTGTTACCCCAATCACTAGGAGTTTCAGTATAATTAACCTTACCAGCTCTGCTAAGAGTAGAAGTTACTCCTATATCATCTGGTAATAGAGAGTTTGCCTCAGACTCCTGAGGCAGACCCCCATTAAGCATTTGCAACTCTCTATATGAAACAGGACCTGTCTTTGTAAGGTCTATATAGCCAGTGTTTATTTTATCTTCTATAGTTGGTTGCTTCTTATTTGCCATATCATTGTACAATTATTGTTCCATCATTTGTAGAAATACCAGTACCCTCATTATAGTTGAGAATAGCTCCCAAGTAAGAGTTGGCATTATTAAGGTTGACAGCAGCTTCCTGTGGTGATGCTGATTGCATAATCTTGATATTTGCTCCTGTCAAGTTCTCTTGACTGAGCCTATCAAGCATACCTACAGGCATTATAAATCTACTTCCATCAGTCAACTCAATAATCTGGTTATTAGTAACAGGGCTATTAGCTACATACAGTATAGGAGAGTCTTTCACAAGTTTCTTGAAACCTTCCTGTGACATTCCTTTACCCTTACCCATAGTAACCTTACCATTAGATACTGTCAGGTCTCCTACTCTATATATCTTACCATCAGCTCCTATAGTGCTTGTTACCTTATCAGCTAGGAAGTCCCTAGTGGTCTTATCCCTTACTGCTTGTCTATAGATGTCTATGTTTGGAGTACCTGTTACAAGTTCCCCACTATTTATCCTAGACAATGTAGTTCTATAGTAGTTGTTTATAGAGGCATTACCAACATTACCAGCATCTATATTAGCTTGAGTTAGCCCATGCTTCAATGCCCAGTTCTTGAACTCCCAGTCACCAGTCCTAATTGGTACTTTATAGTAATCACTACCTGGTCCTCCCTCCCATGTGGTTCCCACAGTAGCACTCTGTAATGCTTTCATTCCTGCATTAGTTAATGCACCTCTAGAATTAAAGTAACCCCTGCTCTTGAACTTCTCCAGTAACTCTTTAGTTGCTTTATTCTGTGCTGCTACTTCTTCTTTACCATACAGGGATGATGGGTTTATATTATACATCTTCAACCTGCTTTGCTCTGCTTGTTGTCTCCCATAGTCCTTCAACCCCCTCTGCATAGCTTCTTGAGCAGCAAGTCTAGCACCATAGTCCTCATAGGTAGATATATTAGTCTGACCTATAGCACTCCACAATCCTTGTCTAGCATAGTTATATGCCTTATCCATAGTAGGTTGGTCTGCCCAACTAGTCATACCTGATGAACCCATCACCTGCTCTACTATAGCATTAAGCACTGGTTGTGACTGTGCCCTATTAGGATTACTGATAGCATCAAGAACTTGGTCTCTTGTAAATCCATGTTGCTGTAGGAATGTCTTAGTATAAGCATCAAGTCTCTTACCATTACCATAGTTAGAGAGTTCCTTAGCTAGATTACCAGCAGCTTGTGATACTTGTTGTGTAAGTAAAGCACCTGAGTATCTCTCTCCATAGTCATAGTCTGGGTTCTCCAAGAACCTATCCAATGAACTTTCATGGCTCATAGAGTTCATGTCTCTCTGGAACATCAGAGTAGGATTCTGTAGTAGAGCCTTTCTCTGTTCATCCGCCAGTTCTCTTCTTCTAGTGATGGCATTCTGTATAGGAGTTATGTCCTTTGCATATCTACCTTTAAGGTCCAGAAGGGATTGTCTAGAACCAGGGGTCAAGCCATTCTTAGCTAAAGCATCTGCTTGAGTTCTCAATGTTGACTCATAAGCTTTATATCTCTGATAGGTTACTGGGTCATTAGCTTCATTAGCCAGTGAGCCTATAGCATTAGCTTGAGAGTCTAACTCACTATATGCTTCCTCTACTGCTTGATGAGCCTGAGTAGCCATCAATACAGGAGCTAGCATCTCCTGATATGAGAATGGTCTAAAGTTAGTTTGATTAGTATATGCAAAGTTAGGCATAAGTAGTCCTCCTCTTCTTCTTTAATTTACCACCATTCTTCTTACCATTACCTTTATAACCTACTCTACCTATTCCAGATAGATTGTAGTATAGGGCAGGATTACTGTTAATCCATTCTCTCTGATAATCTTCCCATCCTATATTACCAAGGTTAGTAATGAAGCTGTTGAGGTTGTTAGACCTTCTAGCATCATAAGCATTCCTAGCAGCTTGTCTTAACTTGGCTACCTCTTCTGCTTGAGCCAGTCTCATCTTAGTAGCATCATTCCTAGATTGTGCATTAACTGACTGTGCTTGCATACTCTGTTGAGAGTTGAACATATCAGTCTGTCTGTTGAACCCAGCTACTCTTTCTCTTTGAGCTTGATTATACTCCTCTGCTTGTCTAGCTAGCTGACCTAAGTTCTCACCATAGTTATAGTCTGCTGCCAATATACCAGCTAGAGCTGCTGCTCTATTACCACCAGAAGTATTCTGTATAGCTCTTCTACCAGCAGCAGTGTTCTTATTCAATTGATTGATATAGAACATTCTATCCAGTGGTCTATATGATAAGTACTGACCAATAGGGTCTGCACTTACAAGAGCTGGTTGAATATCTATTGATGCTATTCTATCAGCAGCACTATAGTCAGGTTTGCTAAATAAATCTGTGAATGCAGATGTACCTGACATAAGAGCAGGTGCAAACCTTAGATATGACAGATTAGACTTATCACCTGTGGTAGCACCCTTCTCAGCAGCAGCTCTAGTGATAGCATCATCTATCTCTTCACTAGTACCTGTAAGAGGTATTGCACTACCATCTATACCTAAGTCCATCATCCTCTCTAGCTGCTCATAAGATATAGGAGAAGCTAATGTACTAAAGTCCATATAGTTGTCATCTGGTCCATAACCCTCATATCTCTTACCTAGCTTTCCACCTTTAGCATATCTATTCATTCTCCTATCCTCATTCTTAATTCTTACCTCTTCCTGACTCTCAGCCAAAGCACTCATAAATGCCTCAAGTCCTCTCTGACTGATTGGGTCATTAGGTCTTTCCTCACTTTCTCTACTTAGTTCCTTAGCTGCATCAGCAAAGGTCTCACCTTTAATACTATACTTCTCCTTGAGCTTCTTAGGTAACTTCATTCTATCACTGAATACATAGTCATTGAAGATTACCTCTCCTTCCTCTACTAAGTTAGGTACTCCTTGTGGGTCAATACCCATCTGCACTCCCTCAAATGGATTAGCTTCATGTGAGCCACCATTATCAATGAATGTAACTCCATTAGTAAAGTCTCCGCCTTGTGAGTTCAACCATCCACCGAATGAGTGCCACTTTCTAGCATTTCTAGCAAAGTTAGCTCTCTTCCTTGTAGTAGGGTTACTAGAGTGAAGTCCCCTCTGAATACATTCTGATGTTACCTTGCCACCGCAGTAATCAGTGAACTTACCTCTATTCTTTTTCTTGATATGAATACCACCACCCTTACTGAATGTGTTGATTGTACTGACATCAGGCATAGCATTGAATGAATTAGGTAGACTGGTCAGTCTCATATCACCCAGTGCTTTCATCTGCTTGTTATTAAGGTCTCTTGAAGCCAAGTCATATCCAATAGCACCAGTGCTGAATATTGGTCCACCATAAGCAGAGAAGTTAGCCATTGCCAAGAAGTCATTGTTAGTATCTACATTACTTGCAGTATTACTTAATGAGTGCCAAGTTCTTAGGTTAGCCTCATCAATAGCCCTATTGAGTGCCTTTGTTTTATTCTTGGCTTTATTGCTGAACCATCCATCAGAACCTACTTGACTCTTCTTAACATGAGCCATATCAGTATATGAAGCCCAATCACTTAGCAGTGAGGCATTATCCTTAGCTGATGATGTATAACCAGCTTGTTGCTTGGTCTTATCCTCTGTCTGAGCAATGAACTCCTCATTAAGGTTACTACCAAAGGCTGCATTGACGAGACCACCAACAAGGTTGGCTCCAGCACCAATAACTCCACCAATACCAGGGATGTTTGAAGCTATAGAACCAATACCTTGTAGAGCATTACCAACACCTGTGCTATTACCACTAGGGTTGATAAGACCACTTACAGTAGAAGCAGCAGCATTGGCTATACCTCCAAGACCAGAGCCTGATACTCCTAATTTACCCAAGGCTCCTCCAACACCAGAACCCATGAACTTATTGGTAGCTGCCTCATTCCAGTTGGCAAACTTACCTATAAGCCCACCATCATCATAGGTGTTGAAGTATCTATCATTTCTCTTAATTCTTTTCTTAGCCATAGTATAAATTCTATATTTGTTGCAAAGGTAGCTAATCTACTTAATATAGACAAGCTTATAATTAAAAAAGAAAGGCCAGCCTAATTGAATTAGTTAGGCTGACCTTATATGTTAGACAAAGTAGTGTACTATCATATCATGGAACTCCATTCTATCAGTATTCTCCTTGTTCATGGATAGCTTGACATAAGCCCAAGTGTTCCTTATTCTATCCATCTTGTTGGCTTTAACACCATTCCAATCTGTATTAGCTCTAGGAACATTAGCTCTCCATACCCTGAACTTCTTCTTTAATGGTGATGGTCTAGCTGCAAGATTAGTTAAGCTAGATACACCCTTCTGATATTCATTCCATACTTCAAGAGTATCAAAGGTATGACCACTTGCAAGTACTTCATTACCTGAGTTATCCTTAGTCCAACAGTCAGCTCTGAACTCTACAGTGTTGAATATCTTATCATAAGGTTCATCTGCATTAGACACAAAGGTTACACTATATGGATAGTAGTGACCAAAGAACATATTGTAGTCTCCTGCAAACTGTTCCCACATCTTACCATATTGTATAGCATAGAAGTCACTATTGATATTGAACATTGCTGGTACTTGACCATAACTCATAAATGATGTAAATTGACCTAGCAACTCTGAGTAGACTAATGCTGTCTCATTGTTTACAAAGTACACATCACCATTGTTCTTGTCATAGTAAGTCACAAAGTTCTTGAACCCTACTGGGTCCCATTTCTCAAGACTATTATTCTCACTAGTCCATTGTCTAAAGCCTAGCTTATCCGACAGAGAACCTATCTGACCATTGAACAGATAGATGCTATTAGTGATGTTGTCTATGAAGTATAGTCCAGAAGGAGATTCTATTATTGACCACTTGTTATTGCATCCTATAGTGTTGCTGATATATCTCTTTCCATCTACCTTGAGACCATTGGAAATCTCAATAGGCATACCATCAGAGGTAGGTATCTGAACCCTAGAGTTAAACAGGATATTACTAAAGCCTTGTTTCTGGAAACAGAATACTTCATTGTTAAAGGTATTCAGTGATACTACTTCTCCCTTATCACCATCTAAGTCAAGTGTAGATGCCATAGTGATATTAGTCCAAGTATCTACTATAGCCCCTGCTTGCTTCTCCTTAGTCCATGCGATAGTATTAGGGAAGTAATCAAGACCGTACTTATTATAGTTCAATGCTCTAGAGCTAAAGAAGTTATTCCTCTGACTATATACAGGATTGATAAGATTGAAGTTAGTAGGAGTCATAATAAGGTTACTTGTCTGACCTCTGTTCCTATCATATCTTCCATCTATATTAACCCTAGTCTCACAGTAGAATGACATTATCTCAACTACACTGTTCTGGTCTTCCATAGTATAGGGATAAGTCTTAAGGCAGTCATATCTCTGGAAGTATGTATCACCCTCTGTATATGTTACACTTAAGTAGTTCTTTGGTATAGGACTACCATCAGTGTCATAACCATCTATAAGTGATATAGGCTCACCTGCTGGAAGCCATATATTATTCTCCAGAGCTTCTGGTGTATTACCACCAAACCTATTCTCTACATTATCATTGTAAAGCTCAGCTAGCCATAGGAAACCAAATCCATTTAAGTCACTGCCAGAGGTAAACCTGATTACATCCTGATATACACCAATACAACTATCATCCCAAGGCATCTTGGCATTATCAAGCACCTTATCTACCTTGTTTACAATAGTACCTGTATCGCCCCAAGTTGTTGCAGGTAGTATAACCTGCTTTCTATCAGAAGTATAGTTGAATGCTATGACTGCATGAGTGGTTGACTTATACTTCATACTAACAGGGTCTACACCATAATTAGTACTTGAAGCTGTCTTTCCTCCACTATCTCTTGCAAGTTGCAGAGGGTGAGGACCACCTATAGACATGACATGGGCATTCTCACTATCATTTCCCCACTCTCCTATAATAATAGGATAACCATTCTTTCTATTTAACTCCTCTTCTTGTACCCAGTACTTATCATCTACTCTTGAAGGTGCTATTACTTTATCTATATTACCATAGTAGTTTATATCTCCAAGACCTGAATGACTAGGTGCAGGAAGTCTTACAAGACTCTGCTCCTCAGAGTTGAATATAGCTACTCCTGATATTCCAGTATGGTTATTGTCTCCCTCTACATAGGCATTCCAAGGGTTAGAGAAGTATTCAGTATATGCAGCAAACTTTAAGTTTGACATCTTCTTCTGACTAAGCATAGCTGTCCTTGTGGTCTCATTGTCAACAAGAGTACTCTGGTTGTTAAGAGAACCATTTCTATGCCAAGGGTATATGTAGAATGGGAATGTCCAATCATCTCCATCTGCATCCTTAACTTGATAGTTATAAGGCTTGTCGAAGTAGAAGCCCCCTGATATTAGACTTCTAGAGCCAAAGGCACTTACATTCTCAACACCCACAAACTCCTTATAGAATCCTCTCTTATATGTCTTGTTCTGGGGTGTACTAGTTTGTATATCTATATCAGAAGCATTTGCAGTGAATGGTACTCTACCTACTATTCTCAGCTTCAATGAAGAGGTATCAAGGTTAGCCACAGCATCATCAAACTCAAACTCTGGTGAGTGCATTGTAACTATGGATTGGTCTATAAAGAAGAACTCACTTCTGTCTGCTATCCAAGAGTTCATATTCTCAACTCCAGTGGCATAAGGCTCTGATGGAGCATTAGCAATACATTGTATCTCAGCATTTCTATGCCAGTTACTAGGTATAGGATAGTTATGTCTGAACTCTGCCCATACTCCTTTACTTACAAGGGTCTGACCTTGGTAGATAACATAAGTAGTTCCTCTATCCTCTCCTTCATCATTCTCTATCAATACCTTACCAGGGACATAATCCCTATCTGAATACATACTATCAGCATTGGCAATATCCACACCTAAGTAGGGTCTTGAGAACCATGATGCCTGTGCATAAGGAGAATTGGTAAACCTATCACTTAGGTTATATACTGTAGGGCATAGAATACCCTGTGCAACTACTTCTCTATCAGTAGCACTTGGATATACAACCACTCCTCTTACTCTTACAAAACCTTGAGATACCGCCAGCTTTATTATCTCCTGAGACATTGATGTACTGGCTTGTACTCCTTGTATTGAGTCAGACCCATATACTCCCCAGTTTACAGAAGGATAGTAGTTGACCTTGGCATCTCTTATAAATACTGGCTCTGACCACTTACCTGTCTTATATTGGAACTGCAATCCAAACCTATAATACTCATTAGAGTGGAATGATAATATATTAGAGCCTTTACTCAAGTGATTCTTATAGGAGTAATATCCTTTTGCTGAGCTAGAGTCTATATACTTAGAACCAAAGCCTATATACATAGTAGCTACATTCTCCCTAAGCTCTCCACCTACTACCTTATTATTAAGGAGTATGTTACCTAGAAACAGTGTATTATTCTTATGAGCCATAGTCTGAGGTACTATACTCTCACCACCTACATACAGTAATTCAGTTGGGTCTACTGTAGTACCTGTAGAGCCATTATCAACATATATCAAGTCATCAGTACCATTAACAGCTATATCAACTACATTAAGTACTGTAGGAGTAGCATCTATACTGGTTCTATGTATAGAGTATATCCTTATATAATCAAACCTAGGGTCAGGGTTCTTTATAGTAATAGTAAAGCTATTGCTTACTTTCTCCTCAGGACTAGCTCCCCTACTACTGAATGATATGTACTGCAAGGGAGTAGTATAGAATATATTACTCTCCTGACCATACATGTTATAGTAAGTAAAGGCATACTGGATTACTCCTGATGCAAATGCTCCATTAGAGTCATCATTCCTAGATACAGTAATAGTCTCATTAAGGTTCAGCTCTTGTACAAAGTCAAATGAACCATCATTCCAATCCAGCTTTACCTCATCAGATGCAGTAATGTTAATCACTCTAGCTTGATTCCTTCCATCAATCCAATATACCTTCTGGATATTCTCATTCTCATATACTCCAATACTCTCAATAGGATAAGAGGTATTGAAGTTAAGTGAGCCTGTGTATAGAGTGATGCACTCAAAGTAACTACCCTTTCTCTCAAGTCTGTATATTCTGTCTGTTGTGTTATCAGTTGTAAAGAGAGTGAGGTAGTTATTAAGCACATTATATCCAATCACAGTACCTTGAAGAGTAACTACAGAGTTATTCTTATCCTTTAAGATAATCTCCTTGTTACCCTTCTCATTAGTTATAGACAAGAGAGTATTATGGTCTCTTGCAGTTATTCTGATGTTCTGAGCATCAAAGGCAAACTCAGAATTGAACTTACTTACTGTAAGGTCTCTCTGGATTCCTTTAATGGCATGTGCTTCTTGCTTTATCATATCATTGCAACTTTATATATTCCCTATCTCCCATGTGTCTGAATGACTTGCTGAACTCATTGACTCTAGGTATAAGGGTATTATACATTCTTGTAAATGCCTCCATCTCTGATACACTAGGTATCATAAACTCATTGTTACATTGACCAGCCTTGAAAGCATACTCCTGCTGGGTATTCTGTAGTACAGCAGGACTAACCTTTCCCATATCAAATAGGATAGTAAACCACTCCTTCTTTATGTACAGCTCCAGAGTCTTTAGGAACACTGGATTATCTGGAAGTAGAGGTAATCCATCATCGTCAGTAGGGATAGCCTTATAACTAAGCTCTATGTCTCCTGTCTTGAAGGAGGTGAATATTACAGAGCCTTGGGTTTTGAATGATAGCTCTCCCTTATCTTCTGGGTGAGTACCATTGAAGCTATCAGTCATAGCTCTCAAACATACACCATTCCTGGCTAATCTTACCTGATTTATAGCAATCAGGTCACAAGGTAGTTGTCCTCTATAGTTGTCTATACATATAGTAGTTACCTTATCTGCATAGATATTAGGTAATCCCATAACAGCTATGAAGTCTAAAGTATATTGTATAGCACTCTCCAGATTGAGGTCAGTAAGCAATGGATGCCTCATTACTCTAGACAATACCTCTCTTATATTTATATAGTTGTATTCAGACCACATGTTTGTTTCTCCTTCCTATAAGAAGAGCATCTATGATGCCCTGTTTAATGTTATGCTTAAGTCTTAGCTTTAGGTCTTTATTAAAGACCAACTCATAGAAAGACCTGTTATTGAAGTTAACATCCTCCTTATTGTAGAGTACCTTATATATCTCCCGTTCATCAAGTCTTAATAGAGTCTTGTCTCTATATGCTTCCTCATCCTCATACCATAGCTTAAGGGTATTGTCCCAGTCTATAGGAAGGTTAGTCTTAACCTTACCATTCTCATCTATTCTGACTGACTTCTCATACTTCCTTACTTCTATAGTACCCATCCTGTGAGGTAACTTAAACTCATTGCCTATCACTATATCATCAACAAGCAGGTTGTTTATCTGTCTGATAATAGAAAAGTACTGTGACTCTGACAATACATACTTCTTATCATCAGGCTTGTTCTTTCTATAGTATTTATAGCCATCATACACACCAAGACTATTCCTTATCTTGTGTTCTCTAGGCATACTGGCTCTTCTTACCCTTTTCTTAAACTCTATAAGACTCTCCATTATCTCTTAGTGTTAGCTTCATCAAGGTCATCATCTGCATTATTGTTCTCATCTGATGGAGCATATTCAGCCTTTCTCAGCTCATTGACTACTAGCTCAATCAGAGGTGGTACTAGAGCTTCTTCAATAGGGAATGTCCTGTCAAGAAGGTCACATGCAGTACCTCCATCATTATCACAGGTAAGTCCAGATACTTCCTCTGCATCCTCAAATATAGCAGTGAACTTGACTTTCTCCAAGTATAGGAACTGTGGATTCCATGACTTGAAATACAGATAACCATCAGGTGCTATTGAACAGTAGATGATATTCTTCATCCACTTGTTATAGCCTACATATCTCATCCTATCCCTACTGATATAAGCTATCTCACCTTGATAGTAATCTATAGGATATACCCTAGGATTGCCTATCATCAGAGTAACAGGTATCTTATCCTTGCTCCTCAAGTATGAGCCACCTTCACATACTTCACCACTAATAGCTGGAACCTCTATAAGGTCTAAGCATATAGTCTGGTAGTTACTCTCAGAGATAGCCTTCTTAATATCAGTATAGTATCTCTGCTTTAACAGGAATGACCTATACTTGCTGCATAAGAAAGCTATATGGTCTTCTGTGAATGTAAAGTCATCAGACATACCTTTAAGCTCATCAAGAACCATATATACCAATTCTTTCCACGTCATACTAAATCCTCCTCATATTTCCATATAAATCCACCAGCAATTCTATTTTTCCCAGATAGGCATTTATATATGTTACACATTTTTACCTTGGTCTTATTAGAAGCTTCCATAACTGAATCATACTTATTTAGGTAGGTACCATCAGTATTATATTGTATTACAACCTTAGTAGGTTTAGAAGCTATTATCTTATCTCTCCAAGTGCATTTCCTGCCTTTCAGAGCCTTGCTCAAATTAGTCTTATGAGTACTACTGAATTTTCTACCTTTTCTTATATCAGATAGTTTCTTCTTTGTTTCATCAGTTCTCTTCTTACCAGTATTACCTTTGGAAATTTTATCTCTGGTTTCCTTAGTACACATACATCCCAGAGTTGTATCTCCTCCTATGGTACAGTTATACCCTTGTTCATAGGAGTTGTAGATACCTATATAGTATATCTCTAGTCTATTTAAATCTTCCCTTGCTTCTTCCTTGGTATTATAGGTGTTTCTAATTAACACCTCATAGGTAAAGTTTAATATACCATATTTAATTCTAGCTCTATCTATTTTTAATCCAGCATAAGGACCTGGGGTATTCCAATGCTCTCTCCTAATCTTTTCATTAGTAGTTTGACCTATATAGCATTTACCACTAGGTGAAGTGTACTTATATATTATATCTTCTATCATATTATGAACTATTTATAATAATTAAGCTCCTGCAAAGATAAGTATTTTACCTTACCTTCACAAGAGCTTAAATGATTTATTATTCATTTACTAACCTAAGTAGTTCATCCTCACTGAATCTTAGTATATCATTCTCAGTTATTCTAGGAGTGACACCATTCAGTGCTTGGACTAATGAGGTATTCACTGCAAACTCTGGGTATGGTATAAGACAGGTAGAGCCAAACAAGCAGTATAACACATTGGTTATAGTCTTATAATCCTCCTCATTTACATATAAGCTGAAAGAATCCCTTAGTAAGTCCTCTATGAACAGTAGAACCAGCAGCTTATTTACTTCTTTATATCCTTTATATCCGAAGGTTGACAAAGCTTGAAAATAATTGCTGACCCCAGTATAAGCCACATTATCAAGTCCATCCATGACATCTGCATCCAGTATTTATAGTTTTACTCTTAACTCCCCTAAAGAACTTATTCCAGTACTTGATAGCCTGTGTATAGTGACCTGTCCTTATACTTAGCTCTAAAGCCTTGAACCTAAGTAAGGCATCTATGAAGTTCTTGGGTATCTCACACTCATCCTCTACCTCTTTCATATAATTGACCATAGACCTATAGAAAGGGTATAGGTTAGCTACTACTCCCATAGTAGTCTGGTTATCCATGTCACAAGGTGTATCTGCTGATGGTGTTCCCTTAGTGACCACATATACAAAAAACAGTGTATCACACAGAGACACTCCTAGTGCTGTACTGTTAAGCTCTAATCTTACTCTCTTTTCACCATCACCTTCTTGACCAGAGAAGCAGACCTCATTATCTCCCTTAGTCCTTATAGGACCACATCCATTACATTCAGGTAATGAGTAGATAGTCTCATTATCTGTAGCTACCTCATGGTAGAATATAGGCTTAGTGCTTGGACCATTAGCTACATAAGTGTCTTGAGTATCTATTATGATAGCATCAATATACACACCATTATAGTATTGCAGGTTTTTCACAGAAGCATCTATAATAAGTTTCTTACCATCAGGAGTTATTCTTAATTCATTAAACTGTACCATAGCTTATCTATTAAGGGTTGATAATAAAAAAGGGGCATATAACTATGCCCCTTATACTTAAGCCCCTTTAAGCTAGGGTAGCTATTTGCTTGTCTGTTGGAAGTAGAGCATTGACAGCAGCAATCAGTGTCTCCATGTCAGTGTGACTACCATCATCAACACATACTATTGTGATGACCTTCTCAGACTTCTGTACACCCTCATTGCTATCAGTGAAAGCATAGTGAATGTCAAGAGTATCATACTTAGCTGTTGGGTCTACTAGGTAAGTAGTCTTGATAACATTAGGATAACCCATCATTCTGTAGTGGTCTCCTCTAGCACCCATACAGAAGTACTCAAGGTCTGCAATGTTATGACCATTCTCTACTTGGTTAGTAGCCTCTTGAGCTTCAACTACACCCCAGATATACTCATCACCATCAACAATCACTGTAGTAGGTTGAACTGTGAAAGGAATGAATGCTTGTGGCATTGTTCCAAGTTCCCAAGCCTGTACAGCTTCCTCAAAGATGATACCTATGTAAGTACCTGTAAGGTCAGCCTCCTTAGTCTTAGGAACAACCAGTTTCTCACCATTAGCAGTCTTTAGGTAAACTGTTACAAGAGGAGTAGTGTCTCTTGACACATTGTCAGCTATAGAGATAGCCATCTTCTTGTAGAAGTCTGATGCTGCCATGTTGGCAGTAGCCTTAACATAACCATACTTCTGGTTAGTGTCCTCTTCTCCTAGACCAATGTACTGCCTGAAAGCAATCCTTGTGATATACTCCTGACCTGCTACTGGTGTAGCATTTACATTAGCATCCAGAGTCAACAGCACTCTTGTAAGCTTATGAGCCAAGTCCCCAGAACCTGTAGCCTTAGCATACATAATCTTATCAACAGCTATCAAGTCACTTCTTACAATGCCAGCAGGAGACATGTACTGGAAGTACATTTGAGTCTTAGCTGTGTCCCCCTTAGGCAGTATAGTACCTGCTGCAGCAGTAGCTAGCAGGCTAGCATCTGACTTAAGAGCTTTAGCGACATATAAATGTCTTACTTGATTGATACTAAAATTAGCCATTTTTGATAATTAGTTTAATTAAACAATTTCTTATTTGCTACCTGACACTTGAGTCTTACTTATTATAGCTAGTCTGACTGCTCTTTCAAGTATAGCTCTATGTATGACAGGATTTAATTCACACTCTGTTCTGACCTTTATACCATTAACTGATAACTCACTAAGGTCAACCAGAACTATAGGTTTAGGTCTTGAGAGGTATCTTACCAGATACTTGTCTATGTTATAATCTGAGATTATCTCAATAACTCCATCACCTATATCAAGTCTGACTGCTCTGCCTTTTGATGGACCTCTGAAAGGATTCTTAGCTATCCTGTAATACTCATCTTGAGTTACTGGAACTATAGTAGCCTCTTCTCCATCTAGACATCCTAGTCTCTCATCCTTTAATGTAGCTGACTCATAAGTAATGAACCATACATCCTCAGGAAGTTGGAAGAACATTGAAGTCTTTGACAATCCTACATGACCTGTCAGTTTGTCTGACAGTACTACTGTCTTAACCAAGTCACTTAAGTATCTCCTTATCTCCTCTGTTCTTTCAAAACTCTCTCCAAACTGATTCTTGCCTGTGTATGACTCTACTACTATCTCTTCTTGAGCCTTAGTGAGAAACACTGACTTCTCATATTCATCAAGAGTGATGTTCAGCTTGTTCTCATCTCCATAAGGAGGAACAGTACTATAGCTGCTCAGCAGAGTGTCAAATTCATTAGAGAACTCTTGTGTTGTCATTATTCACTCCTTTGTCCTACTTGTAAAAGACCATTTGCATCTCCAGTATAGACTATCTTAGCAAGCTCCACTGCTCTTTGCAGTATCTCCTCATGTATAAGAGGATTAAGTTCACACTCACTTATAGTGCTTACCCCATTGATACTTACATCACCATACTCTGATGCTAGGTCTACTAATACTATTGGTTTAGGTCTTCTGACATATCTGACAGTGTACTTGCTTACTGTTTCACCAGAGTGAGGTATAACCTCAACAATTACATTCTCATTGCCAGAACCCTCTGTAACTAATCTCCAAGCCTGATACTTCAAAGGCTCTTTATAGAGCCTGGACATTAACCTAGAGTACTCATCAAAGCTAATAGGAACTACCTGCTTTACTCCTGTATTAGTAGTAAGTGTCTCATTTATTATTAAGAACACATCCTCAGGCATCCTATATATCTTGGCTCTAAGGTCAAAGCCAGCTCCACTTTGTGATGTACAATCTGCAACTGATATAAGTCCAGAGAAGTCTATCTGCCTCTTGGCAGAACCATCAAAACCCTCCTGATACTTATTACCCTGAGGGTTAAAATAGTTCTTCAATATCTCATCTTGTGCCTTGGTCAATAAGACAGATTTCTCATACTCATTGATACCAGGAGCAGCATTGGACATTATGTTATTGTAGAGTACATCAAACCCGTTGCTAAATTCTACATGATTCATACTTTACTCTTTTAACTTTGCTTCCAAGCTGAACTTCAAGTCCTGATGCTTAGGCATGTTCAGATACTTGGCTGCAATGTTAAAAGTAGGCTCTTCATTATCCCCACATAGAGGAGTACCATCAGCCTTTAAGTATAACATACCACCTCTGTTACTGATAAGACCACCTTCAATAGCCTTCTTGATAAGAACCTTAGTATTTAATAGAGGGTCAGTTGCTACTCTTACAAAGAGCCTAGCATCAGCTTGAATAAGCTTGCCAACTTTCTCTTGCAGGAACTCAATCTTAGAGTTCTTAGATGTAGGTCTACCATCAATAGTCTCAATGATAGTTCTAAGTATATCTGCATTCTCCTGTATCTTGCCAAACTCCATATAAGCCTGCATAGTTGCATTCATCTTCTTCTTAGAAGCCTGTGACTCCTCATTCTCATGGATGATTACAAACTGGTATGTAGCTTTAGGGTGGTCCTCAAGGTCTTGAAGAGATGGTGCTATCAGGTCTTTGTTGGCTAAAAGCACCTTATATTTGATATAATCATCTGGGTCAGCTAGGTTAAGGAAGTTGTCTTGCTTAGTCAGCCTTACCTGATAATTATCCCAGAAATTATCTACCTTATTATATATTGATAGTGCATTGTACTCAAGTCCCATCACCTCCTCTAGGTAAGCCTTCTCAGCATTGGTAAGTACATTTACATACATACCAGATGTAAGTCTAGGAACAGTAAGCCATCTTACTGCACCCTCTGCCATACCTCCATATAGGATATGCTTAGGGTCTCTTACTATACCTGTCTCTTTAGGTACATGCTTTACAATGACTCTCTCATTTCCCAAGCAGTTGACTATAGGTTCATCTACAGCAGCAGGTTGCTTAGCCTGTCTTCTTCTTGGTTGTTTAACTGGTGCCTCAACTACCTCCTGCATAGGAGCCTCATCCATTATAGTATCATCATCCAGCATTACTTCTACTTCTTTAGCCATTACTCTTCTCCTTATAGTTAGTTTATAGAAAGAAGGGGGACAAGGGATTACCTCATCCCCCTAATACCTTATCCTTGCAGTATTGCAGGAATCAATGACAATGTTCTAGTTGGGTCAAGCACACATACACCAAGTGTTGCCATCTTGTGTATAGTAGCACTATCCTCATCATAAGACATATGTGGATTACCCATCTGTCCTGTGAATGGGTTTCTTAGACCCCACTGATAGCTTCTCAGCTCATTATCACCCTTAATCTTACACTTGAAGATATTAGGTTGGTCCATAGAACCAATGTACCAGATGTCAAATCTGTATGACATTGCCACACCTCCCATTGGGTGAAGAACCTTGTTTCTTACTGGGTCATCATAGAATGGGTCTACATCAAGTCTTACCCTTACTCCATTAGGAGCTTTGTACTCTACAAATTGGAAACCAGCAGACAGAGCATTACTGTGGAGCTTAGATTGAGTCTTCTCAACTACCTTAGTTGAGTTGTTATCCATAACAAATGTAGTCCAACCACTAACTGTTTGAAGAACTGCCTTGTGGAATAGGATAGCACCTCTTTCACCTGTCTTGATGACAAATAGTCTGTCATTCATACCAAGCTTAGCTGCACTCAGCTCATATAGGGCATCCTCAAGAAGCTTCAATGAGAAGTTGTTGTAGTACATTACGTTAGCTACCTCTGTTTGCTCAAAGATACCAGCACCAGTCTTGATAACATTACCAGACTTACCGAAGTTCATGTACTCACCATTGGCATTTCTGTTAGAAGTACCAAAAGCCATTACATTGTTCTTGTACTCAGAGAATTGGCACTCAAGCTCCCAGTCTACATAGTGCATCCACATGTTAGCTGTGTCCTTAACTTGCTTACCATCTACATTCCTTACCATAGGAATGCCAAAGGCAAGCTTTCTACCCAGCTTATTACCCCATACCTTGTGGTGGATTCTAATAGTAGACCACTCATTTCTCATAGATACAGGAGTACTGAATCTGATGTCACCAACCTTTCTTGAACCCTCTCTTTCTACAGGAGCATACTCAATAGAGAATCTCTCTCCAGCTAGCAGTCTCTCAGCAGGAATACCTTGAGTAAGACCACCCATAGTCTCACACTTATAGACCGCATTTGTACCCTCCATTCTAGCATCACCAAGGATTCTAATAGGATATACTTGGTTTAGATTACCTACGATAACCTCACCATCAGCAAACCAATCCTCTGGGAATACCAGATAGAAAGGTGATGTACCAATACCTACATTACCACTCTCCTCAGTAACTACTGTACCATTCTCATCTCTTGCCTCAACCAGAGGTATATTCCTTCTTGATGAGCCAATAACATCCCAGTAGTACTCATCATCAGTCTCAAACTCTCTTACAGGGAATTGATTAAGGAATGTGTCCAGAGTCTTACCTCTATAGAAAGCTAGCAACTGAACCATAAGGTTAGTTGCCTTCTGAGGTTGCAACTGGAAGATTGAGCCAAGGTGATTGTCACTTGTCAGACCCTTCCAGTGCTGGAAGCCTAACATTTGAAATTTACCTAATTTACCAGCCATAAAAACTTAATTTATTAGTTAATCAATTTATATCATACATCAAGTGACCAGCCTTGTCCTATATAAGACTCTGGGTCCTCTTGAACACCACCTACAAATTGGGGATTACCTTTAGGTCTATTGGTATTCCTTAGTGTATGTTCCAACTCTCTGAGGCTGTTCTTGACTTCTTTCTTTACTTTACCTTTGACAAGCATATCAAGGTTCTTGAAACCATCAGTAAGAGTAAAGATAACTCCCAGCTTCTTTCTGAACTCAACTGGGTTCTCTGTCTCATACTTCTGGATAGCTGTCAGATACTCACCACCCTCAGTCTTATAGACTGGTTTGGCAATGTTATCATAAGCCTTTTGCCTTGTTGCCTTATCCATAGTGATACCCTCAAATATCTCCTTATCTTCAAGCATCTGCTTCTTGAGGTCTTGAGCTTCTTTCTTAACTCTCTTCTTCTCATTCTCAGCCTCTTCCTGACCTTCCTTAATAAGGTCATCATATTGCTGCTTGAAGTAGGACTTGTTACTCTCTAGGGCATCCTTAGCATCCTCTATGTCTGAGCCACTATCAAATGACTTCTTCACTTCTCTAGCTGCTCTTTCCTTTGAGAAGCCTCTGTTGATAAGGTCTTGGAATATGAGCTGCTTTCTAAGGCCCTCACCTTTATCTGACTCATCCTTGATGGCATCCTCAGTAATCTTCTCAAGATTACCTAAGACAGCTTCATACTGCCTAATCTCATCAGGCTCTAGTTCAGCATTAAGTGCAGCACTTATTCTCTTCTGTGTCTCATCAAGTCTGGCATTAACCTGCTTGTCTATGGCTTCTGCCAAGTCCTCTGGAGACTTAATACCTTTAACAAACTCTTCATCAAGGTCAGGGAGGACACCATCTTCTACTAAGGCACTGGCAATGGAATAGTAGAAGTTAGAATTGGGAGAAGAACCATTATCCTTATTAGAGTCAGGTGTCTCTCCTTCCTTGTCTTTCTTATCTTCTTTATCCTCACTACCTACGCTCTCTGGTTCAAATAAATCATCAGGATTTACTTCTTCCTCAGTAGTTGGTTTATCTTTGTCCTTGTCACCCTCCTCTGCATCTGGCTTCTCTTCTCCAGTAGCAGGAGGTGTCTCTTGTGTTTCATCACTATCATCAAAGAGGTTCAGTGTATCAATCTCTTCTCCAGATAGTATAAAGCTATCATTCAAACCATCCATATTTTCTTCTCCTTTGGTTATTAAACTATGCAAAGGTATTAACTATTCCGCAAGTAGGCAAGTATCTAATACAGATAGTTGTTAAACTATAAATGAAATCCTTATTTACTGGTACAAAAAGAGAGGTGTAGTATCACTACTACACCCCTCCGAGCTTATTATGCTTCCCTGAAGTACTTATATACTTTACTGCCACCACTCTTGTAGTCATCATCCTTAAACCAGAAGTTGATTGCAGACTCAACTACTTTAGTGTCAATGTTATCACCAAACCATGCCTTAAGTAGCTCACAGTAGTCATGGTACTGTGCATTAAGTGCTACATAAACATCGGCATAAGTTGCACTTTGTGGTATGATACCCCTATATCTCTCAGCTACTTCCTTAGCTTTAGACATATCATACTTCTCACCTACAAACTTTCTACCACCACTGTACCATCTTCATAGTTAGTTTTCCATTTACCTGTAATCCAACTCTAGGGTATGAATTACCACTCAGTGTAGGACTTTTTAGCAGTGACCTCCTATGCACCACTCTACCATCAGAATATTGGATTACCCTATCCTTACTTCTAATTCTGCCAAGATTGCTGACCTCATAATACCCTTCGTAGCCAATTACATCTCTCCATTCTTCTTCCATAGCTCCTTCACTATGATGGTCTACCATTGTGCTTGTAGAATACATCAACTATCTTCTTATATATGTATGTAATTAGGTAGGCATCTACCTCATCATTGTCTCTCTGTGGTATGTAACCTATATAATCCCATATAAGGTTCTTTACATGTTCAGCTTCATGTACTATGCTACTACCGTGTTTACTGTTAATAGCTACAAGTGCTGCTCCATATGTATGTCTTGTCACTGCTCTAGGTTCAGGACCAACATCAAACATATGACTGACTTCATCCCAATCATCATATATGACTATAGTCAGCTTATAGTCAAAGATTGGTATCATTACTTTCCTTTGTGTTATCATAATGTATCTCCTTTAACAGCTCTGCTATTATACACTCTAAGCAGAACCTGTCTATTATCATTACACTTCTGGACAAAACTATCTAAGTCCTTTCTAGACCAACTCAGTTCTTTGTTCTATATATTTCCTTAGGTTATCTATTCCATGTACTTTTAATCTGTAAGATAAAACACTGTGAGCTTTTCCTATCTTTAGTGCCCAATACCTTGATAATTCCTTGAAACCTACTTCATGCTTACCTCTAGGTAACTTGCCTTCTCTTACATAGTTATCAAAAGTAGCTCTACTTACATTCAGATACCTACAAGCTTCATATTTGCTAAGTCTCTTCTCCCTATCAGTCAATCTCTTCAAAGTATCTACTAACTCAACAGCTTCTGATTCTGTTAGGTTAGAGTTACCTGCATCAATATCATCTACTATCTTTAGCAGATATTTCTTAATCAGTTAGTACCTTCTCCATTAGTACATTTGATAATGTCAAATGGAGCATAGATATTACTAAATAGTAAGAAGTTCACTAAAGATGAGCTAATGAGTGAACCAATATACTCTCCAAGAGACAATAGAGATACCTTTTGTCCATTAGTTAAGTCAGTTGTCCAAGACTTAACTCTACAATATATGTAGCCATCTGGAATAAGTTCTTCTAGAGAACCATCGCTCCCTCTCTCTAATGCTCTTAACCTTACCAGTTGAGTTATCTCTTACTAGTAGTATCTCATTCTTGTCAACCTCATTAGGGTCTCCCTCTACTACTCTAAAGTTAAGTACTCTCTTCATTTGTAGTCTTTACCAAATTAAAACTAGTTTGTCTGAGTTTACAGGTAAGGTCTTTACAAGTGAGTAACATAAGCTCCGATACTTGCTTTCTCAACTCTTTTATCTCATCCTCTAATTCATCATTCCTCTTAATCATCTCATCAAGCCTCTCCTTATTATCATCAGAGAGCTGCTTGTAGAACTCTAGTGACTCTTTCATATTGTGAATGACAGTCTGGTCTACTTCACTATTATACTTCTTCCTTGTGAAGAACCATGAAGTCCAACCTGAGGCAAAGGTAGTTATTATACCTATTAGTGCTGTTATAAGTACCCCAGTATCAATCATAGCTACTTTTAATTAGATAGTGTGTAGAATAGCACACCTAGAGCTGTAGCTATAAATACAGGAACTGCTCCTAGTACACTTGCCAGAATATCCATCCAGCTAAACTCATCATCAATCACTGCCTCTTTGAACCATGAAAACATGGCTACTGGAACTAGTCCTATAAAGGGAGCTGCTATCATTCTAGCATCAACAACACCTTCTTGAAGAGTGGCAACTATGGTAAACAGTGCTACTATAAACCCTCCAATAGAGAAGTGTAGTATCTTGTTTACCCCAATCTTTGTAATTAGTTCATTAAATGTCATACCTTAATAAATTTAATAAGTTTGTAACCTCCAAGTGCAATAGCTGCTCCTCCCAAAACCATTAGACCTACTTGCCAGTTATGTAGTTTATTCACTTCCTTAGTGACTTCTACAGTATTGACTACTGTTATAGTATCAGTCACATTAACAGTATCTCTAAGCTCCTTAACCCTATATATGTACTTGTACTTCTCTAAGAATACAGTATCACCCTTCTCTCTTATGATAGTACTGTCATTCCTATATAGAGTATCAACAGACACCCTATCCCTGTATTCAATCTTAACTCTATCTACAGGAACTTCCACATACTTAGTTGCAGCACAACCACTTAACAGGATGCCTAGCAGTATAGCTAACAATAACTTCTTCATAATGCTGCAAAGGTAAGAAAAATAAATCACTTACACAGTAGCATAAGTGATTTATTTATATTTAATATAATCTTGATTTATAGTGAGGTCCCATCCATGTTTGTCCAAGAATCCCCATTCCAACAGATATATTTTTTTAAAGTACTATCATAATAAAGATAGCCAATATCCTCTATACTAAGAGAAGGTCTACTATCAGAACTTCCTACAAAGTTTTTGTAATTGGTATATAGGGCAAAAGTTACCCCCTTTTGGCTAATAACAGCATTCTCATCTTCACCCAGTTCCTGAACTACTGGTATATTTGAACCTAATCTCCAGTTCTTGCCATCTTGCCAAGAAACATCATCTATAGCATCAATTCCATAACATTCTGTAATAGTATTTCCATCAAGTACATAGGTTATCCATAATCCTTGCTTCCTAATTGACATAGGAACTTCAAGTCTTGTAGTTTCCCTATTTCCTGTATATGAAAGGAAGTACATATTAAAACTTGACAGAATGTCTGTAAGTGTAATGCCACTTTCTCTATCTGTAATAGCATCAATGAAAGTCTTAGGGAAGACGTCTTTATATCCTCCTGCAAGATTATCTCTTTTAATTAATTGTTGTATATCTTTCATAAACTATATTGTTTTTTATACAGCTGTACCAGTTGCATCCACCCAAGCTGAACCATTTCCCCAGATAGGTTTACTTAAGGTAGTATCAAAATAAAAGATACCAGCTTGTGGGGCTGCTGGTCTTGAGCTTGAAGGACCAACAGTAGGAGTAGGGTTTAAGGAGCTTGTGGCTACATGTAACCATTCACTCCATGTATTATTATCCAACCTTTTCCTGATAAAAAGATAAGCATAAGGTTGTGCTCCTCTTACAAACATAGGAAAGAACAACTGTTTTGTCAGACCTTTATAATATCCATTTGTAGGGTGTACACTTAAAAGTAGACCACCTTCAGCATTAAGAGGTGATTTATTAATACTGTCTGCTCCGATAACAGTACCGACTATTCCAATCGGTAAACTATCTGGAAGTGTATCTAAGTTAAATGAACATGATGAGACAGAACTCAAATCATTATATTCACCAATATCAGAAGGAGCACCACACAAATTGTTTTTGATTATGTATCTATCAAGATTAGCATTTTCTGCTAATTCTACAAACTTAACATTAGAAGTCTCCCAAGCATTTACTCTATTATTAACAATGATGGCTGAACCTATTGTTCCTTTCAACTTAAATGCAGAATCAGTATTAATTCTCTGATGAAAGTTTCCATCAATAAGAACTGCTTCGCAATTATCAAAAGTAACAGCAGGATTATCCCATAACTCCATTCCAACTTGGTCTCCTGTTATATTGTTGCAATAATTTGCTTTTACACTATTACTAATAGCATTGCCATACTTTAACTGTCCACCAATATTATTTGTAATAATTACATCTGAAATTTTGTTTACTGAAAAATATACTTTAGACTTAATAAATGTGTTTTTGGTAATAATCAGACTACATGTTGTCTGAGATTCCATTTTTATATATATATCATGAGAATTGCTGCTTACAAATGTATTATTTTCTATTATGAATCTATCAGCAGTAATATTATTTCCTACAGGATTAACAAATGCTATAGTTCCAACAACACCTTTAATATTTTCAAAGTGATTATTGATAATCTTAACATTTTTAATTTCAACATCTGCTTCTGGCTCAAAATCTATAGCTCCTGGCATTACATCACCAGAGCTATTTTTAAAAAGATTATTATCAATTGTAAAATTGTTACATACATAAACAGATATACCCTGCCTACTAACTATATTTTTACCATCAAAAATACAATCTCTTACTGTAACATCATTAACAAAAGAAGTCATCCATCTTCCCTCATCCGGGGATAGCAGTGCTCCAGCAGTTATTCCATCTCCACAGTAACTTAAGAACTTACATCCTTGAATAATGCAATTATCTATATTGGCTAAATTAATCAAGGCAGAGAATTGATATATTGAGTCATGTGTATGTACTAATTCTAAATTATAAAATCTTACATTTGAAATATTTGGTTTAGTAAGGTCATTAGCCTCTGGTGGAGTTGTAAATATATTACAACACCAATTATCAGCAATTAACTGAGCTCCTGCTAATCCATTAAATTGTACACCGCTCTTTATATAGATACCATCTTCTCTTCTATTAAATGACTCACTATTTACCCCAAATATTTTATATTTATTAGTAAAAATAATCTGTGCATTATATGGAGCTATATCAACCGCAGTTTGTATTGCTTTTAGGTCATTAGTAATACCATCCCCTTCTGCACCAAACCACTCTGGATATAAGGTTGAGGTACTTGTGTTTCCTGTTATAGTAACAGTATTAGCTATTTTTATAGTTCCTATAAGAGCTGTATTATTAAGAGCTAATGTTCCATTATTAATACCTCCTCCTTGAAAGTCTAAGGTACATCCTTCTGGAATAGTAAGAGTTCCCCCTACAAGGTCTATAACCTTAGTTATTTTATATATAACATTAGGCTTATTAAATTTATCTTGAACTGCCATATTTATTATCATTTTTTAATTTGCTGCAAATATAAGTAAAAGTTCTTATATATGCAAGTAAAAGTAGTACTTGATTTATATATCAAATACTACTTTATCTAGTTAGACTATTACCACTCTTGTTATAAGAGTACCATCTTCATTCATCCAAAGATTGTTCTCACCATCATAGATAATCCATTGCATTAAATCCGTATCAAAGTATCTGTATCCAGTAGAAGGATGTTCAGGTCTTTGAGCCGTAGTACCTACTTTTCTATTGGACTTAAATCCATCTCCATCTACCCATACATTGTGGTTCCACCATACAGGGTGATTTAATGTACTATCAAAATAAGCCTTACCATTATCATAAGTGAGGTCTTGTAGCACAGGAAGGTCAGTTGTAACAAAAGCCTTAACTAAGCTATCCTTAGAAACCATTTCTTCTGTAAAGAAGTGGGATAATGTATAGCTTCCTGTACTTGGTAAGTCACTTCCACCACCCAAGTAAACTATATTATTATCATAATCACAGCTTCTTACATAGGCTTGTATTCCATTTAGAATAACCAAATCACCTCCATTGAAGTTAGCAGAAGCTCCTGCATCAATCATATTACATATACCATAACCATCCATAGCACATGGTATATCAGTAGCAGGATTAGTTGGATTCAAGAAAGCTTTTGCATTTGAATACTGAGTACTGTTACCATACCAGTCATAGAATTTCTGATTAGGAGACACTCTTGTACAAGCTCTGTTATTCTGTACTAATGCCTCAAAGTCCAGCTTATAATTAGCTAATCTTGGTAATACCTCAGCTAAAGTTACTGAATTGATACCTGTGTGAATTTCTGGGTATGATGAAAGTCTGTTTACATTTATGTTACCTGTATATTCAACTCTGCCATCAACAGCTACATATAAGTTATTATATGTGAGTTCTCTAAATACACACTTAGTAACAGCTAATCCATCAATAATCTTGTAGGTCTTTATACCATAATCACCCCCTCTTATGTAGCTGTTTCTAATCTCACAATTAACTAACAGATTGTCAGCAACCTTATTAAGCTCAATACATTTCTTATTCCTTGGGTTCTCAACATAACAGTTATCAACTGTAATATTACATACATTGTTGATAAGTAGTGTACCCCCATCCCAAGAGAATCCTTGCAGCATTATTCTAGCTGCTTGATAATCATCAAGCACTGCATCACTAAAGTCAGTATCACCAACAATAACTGAATATTCTCCTGTAGGAGAACTATAGTTACCACCAGTAATATTTATATCATTAGCCATGCAAGTATTGCTATAAATACTCAGGTTCTTGGTATTATAGTTAGACATACAATTAAGGATATTAATTGTATATTTCTTAGCAAGAATACCTATCTTACAATATTTTACCTTTACATTATCAAGAACTACATGAGGAGCATCTACATCTATACCAGTAATAGTTGAAGTAGTGGTCATTCCAGTTCCCAAATCATTACCTTCTACATATAAATCCTTAATAGTAGTTACAAAAGGAAAGCTCCTTTGGTTGATATGTATCAAAGAGTAAGCCATCTGTACTTCTCTATTCTTGATTCTACTACTATTACCTATAATATCATTATATACTTCAAGTGTAGAATTAACAACATAAGTCAAGTTAGCAGCTAAGATAAGGGGGGCTTTTAATGCTAAAGCTCTCTTAATTGCAAGTGTATCATCTGTAAGTCCATCTCCTTTAGCACCAAACCATCCTACTTCAACATTAGCATTAGCTACAGTGCCTGTTACATCTGCTGTTATATTAGGATTTCCAGCTAAAACAGTATTATTAAGCTGTAGAGTACCATTATTTATGCTACCTCCTTCAAATAAAAGAATACTTCCACTTGGAACAAATAATGTTTGTCTGTTCAAGTTATAATCATATTGTAATATATAGATAGTATTCTCTTTGGAAATCATTGACTGGTTAAGCCAATTCGTAGTAATCATACTATCAGTTATAGAGTCTTTAACAGTTACAATATTCTTTCTAAGATATATTCTTCCTAAACCAGAATAATCGGCAGTATTATAAACTTTATCTGCAAACTTTAGAGATACTTGATTTGTACTGTTTACCTCAGTTACAATATCCTCACTATCTATAATAGCTATATCCCCTGTAATAAGGTTTGAAAGTTCAGTCCATAAAGATAAAATATTCCATTGATTCTTTCTTGAACCTTGAAACTGATATATTGACCACCTACCTCTATCATCCAAGAAAGTAATTACTTGACCAATCTTTCTACTTCTGTAAGGAATTAATCCTATAGCTTGAGATAGTGAAATATAACTCTCATTATACTTGTCAGTGATATTCACAAAGTCAGATACACCAAGAAGAAATAGTTGTTCAACTATATCTTTCACTGATGCCTTTACATTCTTACCATTCTGTACAAGAACTACAGTTTCATTTCCTTTAAGAGGAGTTGCAGCTCCTGCAAAGTCAGTATCTTTCCTACTGTTTGCAAGGAGCCACTTTTCTATCTTTCTATAATCTTCTTGTGTAAAAAACATAGTATTAACCTTCAGATTTTGTTACTGTTATATCTATTGTTGATTTATCACTGAGAGTAGCTGTACCTCCAGTTACATTACCCTCTGCATCTACAGTTAATTCAATAGCTGTTAAAGACTTTCCATCTGCACCAGCAGGGCCTGCAGCTCCTTGTGTTCCAGATGAAGCATCTATCCAACCATTTAATCCATAGAATTTAAGTTTGAATGTATCATCTTCTAATGGTAAAAGCCACCCAACTTCTTTTTTTTTTGAATTGGGGGCTACTTCTGATATAATTATCTTATTTATAATCATAGTTATTTAGTATTAGTTGTAGTCTTTTTATTAAGTGCTTTTCTCTTTAGAACTACATCATCCTCATGTTTCTTCTTGTCAAGGTTCAGTTTATCTCTATCAAGTTTAAGTCTTTCATCAAACTCTCTTATCTGCTCCATTAGCTTATCCTTATCTTCTTGAGAATATTCTGGCTCTACTATGCCATCATCACCATTATTCTTACTATAGGCTTGCATTTGTGCAATAAGTATCTTTGTCTCATTATCTCTTTGATTTAGGGCATCTTCTTGTTGGAGTTTTAACCCCTCTAATTGATTCTTAGCTTCAATTTCTTGCTGCTGTACCTGTAGTTGCTGCTGTTGTGCCTGAGCTTGTCTCTCCCTAATATCCTTCTCATCTTTCTCTATCAATCTCTGCTTTTCAGCTAATGAGCTTGATGTGTAGAGCTTGGTTATAGTAGAGAATGACAATGTTTGAGTCTGTAATGCTGCTTGTGCCAGAGTATCTAGCTTAGATTGAAGCTCCTGAGTACCATTGCTATTATCTACTACCAGACCATAGTCAGCCTCAGCAAATTCATCACCATCAATATCCATTACTCTGGTTGATGTGTCAGATAAGATATACTGGAACTTCTTGCTTCTACCTCTGAGTGCTATCTTAGCTGTCTCCAAGAAGCATTCCAATGCTCTCTTCTTAACATCATCATGTACTACAAACAACCACTCTGTTATATGTGATGACTGCAATGTAGCTCTCTCTACTCCACCTACAGTCTCTCTATTGCTTATCTGACCTTCTCTCTGCTTGGTAATACCTGCAACCTCAGCCATCTCCATCTTAATAAACTCAAGAAGGTTGATTTGCTGTTGGATATAGTTACCTATATTAGTCTCAAGTATACCCTTGCCAGCATTATTCAATGCACCTGCAAGTTTACCAGTTGAAGCTCCTATAGTACCTTCCTTAAAGCTATCAATAACAGCTATATGGTTAATCTTGGCATAGTACATCCACTTGTCAATAGTCCATCCCTTAGGTACTTTACTCAAGTCAAGCTCTAGGATAGAACCCCAGTTTGCAGCTAATGCCTTATTAAGTCTGTCATGTATAGCATCATACAGGTAGTTGTAAGGCTTCATCATATCCACTAATGAGAATGGTCTGCTATCATTGAGGTTATAGATTGAACCCACTATACCAAAGTGGCATCTTGATGGGTTGCTTAATCTATTGTATTGTACCAGTCTAGGCCTCATATTAACAAAGATACCATCCTTGCTATCACCTATCATAGTACCTTCCCAAGCCTCATTTATCCAGAACCTCTGAGCCTCTTCACCTCTATCTTTATCTATTACATAGTTCTCAGGGTAGAAGTTATATACTTCTTCACCTGTCTCAGGGTCATAAGACTTAACCTTAAGGATAGCTCTCTTTGACTTCCAGTACATTCTAAGAACTCTAAGGTTTCCTGCCAAGTCATAAGGTAACAATGAAGATGTAACTCCCTCACTGAACAGGTTAGCTGGGTCAAAGTAGTATGAACCATTGACTGCTGTAACCTCATCACCTATCATACTTGCATTGATGAAGCCATATCTCTCATCAAGGTTATCCATAGAGTCAGTAGCTGCTTGACCAACATGGTCAGGAAGGTTCTCTATATACTCAATGTCTCTCTTAGTGAGAACATCATAGTAAGTATCTATAACCCTACCAGGACTCCAGTAATCCTCTAACAGTATGATGTCAGCATCTTCAATCCTATTTGAATAACCTGACTTGAATACTCTAATCTTTAGGGGATTTATCCTCTCAATCACTGGCTCACCACCTACAATATCACATTGGTAAATCTCCTCACCAACTGCCATTGCATCCATGAAGCCTTGATTGAATATGAGAGGCATATTAAGCTCCTTGATATAATGGTTCAATAAGGCATTAGCCCTTGTCTCTCTTATATCCTGCCATTCATAGGTGTAGTAGTCATTCAGCTTCTCAAGCTTCTGGTTGAACTCATCCCCACTTGCTGATGTATCTGCTATAAGCTCTTGCAATCTTTGGAATAGCTCAGTCCTCTTGTTCTCCTCTATCTCAGATATTGCATTAGGGTTTGTTACAACAACCTTGAAATCAAAGACTCTCTTACTCTCCTCACCCCTTAGAACATTAAGTTTACTATTCATAATAGGGTAGTGCTGTAACTTATCAGGTATATAACCAGCCTCTATATGGTCTGGGTTAAGTACCATCTGCAAGTCTGACATATGCAACCTACCATTGAGCAGGTCATAGTTAATCTTCTTATGAACTACTGACTTCCTAACTAAACTGTAATTGAAGAAGGTCTTCTGGTTAGCCCATAGCAGACATTCCTTTCTCCATTGCTTAGTCTTCTTAGAGAAAGGAAGCATCTGTCTGGGAAAGTTTATATTATCTGCCATAGTCTTCCATTATTTAATCTCATGCAAAAGTAGTCAATCTCACTCATATCTACAAGTAAATAAATGAAATACTAACTAGTTGCCATATCTTTTACTAAATTTACTGGTTTCTTGAATCTCTTGTCATAGTTATTGGTGAAGAATGGGTCATTACCTATATAATCCTTTGGAGTAGCATCCTTATCCCTACTAAGATTACCTTGATATAGTACCATCTTCTCCTCTCTATATAACATAACCATACCTAATGCTCTGATTCTATCCACATTTATCTCAGGATTGAATGCTATAAGCTCTTCTATCAAGGCTCTGTTCCTCAAGAAGAACAGGTTCTGAGTGACTACTTCCTGTTCTACTCCATCTATAGTAGTAATCATAGTTACAGGTTTCATCAACCAATCTCTTATAAGACCATTAGCATAGTTGTTTATAGCTGCTGTAGCATTGACACCCTTCTGGTTACTACCAAAGGAGTTGTACTTAATCATCTGCTTATCCCTCAGGTACTCAGGAGTATCAGCTAACAAGTGAGTACAGTTCATCTTTGCAAAGTAGGCATAGATACCCTTCTTATTGGACTCATAGAGGCACTTGGCATTATAAAACAAACATAACAATCTCACTATCTCAAAGTTGTCCTCTGCAAATGCTTGTCTACCTGTATATTCAGCTACTATCTTGTCAGTCCATAAGTCCAATACAAATGTAGATGACAGTGATGATGACTCAGCTTGGTCATTATCTACAGGGTCATGCCCTATTATATACCTAGTGTTGAGTACTTTACCACTCCTATCTTTCTCAGGTAACTCAAATATCTCTATAGCTCCTGGTGTATCATTCTCTACTCCATACTTCCTGATAGGCTCATCACTAGTAGGTTTGAACTCCACTTCTCCACTCTTATTCATAACCAGCTTACCTATATACACATCATCAAATGAGTGAACATCAGTGTCAAGCTGCTGTAGTCTTTCAGTCAATGCTGTAACTGGGAAGAATGCTGCCTTTACCTTAATAATAGCCTCAGCAGGTGTAATAGGGTCTTCCGCTATTACTCTAAGAACTGACTTAGGGTCAGCACTATACTTAGCCTTATGCCTTTGCATAAGTATCTCTATCAGTGCTTTTACTACATCAGATACTCCATCCTTGTTATAACATCCTGCTCTATTTACATATGATGGGAAGAAATAACCAAATGTAGGTTTACCTTGCTTAGGTCTATCATATACATTCTCTACTGAGAGTATATTATAAGCCTCTGGATAATATAACAGAGTCTTAGCTGAGCTAAAGTCCGATTCATTCTCAGCAGCAGTACCTACCAGATACATGGTGGCAAATGTATAGTCACCATCCTCTACTGACTTTCTGGTAATATCATACAGAGACAATAGTCCCTTGAATGAACCCATCTCCTCGAATAGAATCCAACCTCTCTTACCTCTCAGCTTCTCACTATCATCCTTAGCTGATACTGCCAATACCTGATTGAGTGAGCCTCTTTCAATGCCATACTCATCCTTATAACCCATCTGCCATGACATCTCATTAGGAGAGTTCTTCAACATAAGGTGAGGGAAAGGAGTATGAGAGAAACTAAAGTTAATAGCAGGCTTGAACTTAGATAGTGTGCCATCCTTATTATCAGATAGATATTCCTTCTGATAAGCAGTCAGTACTGTAATAACCCTTCTTCTGGACTCTTCTGACTCTCCTAAGATAAGGTTATGCCCCATAATAGCTGAGAGTGAATATGACTTGGCACATCCTCTCTTAGCCAACTCAATGGCATGATGACCTTGCTCTCTAGCATTAAACAGGTAATAATACCTCCATACATTACCCTCCTGCATGAAAGGGAATGACTCTACTCTGACAGCTTTCTTCCTACCCTCAGTAATCTTATTGACCATCATAGGCTGATAGTTCAAGAACCAGTAGTTAAAGCCTGAAATCCATGCACCATCTGAGGGTCTTATTAGACCCTCCCAACATCTTCTTCTCTCCTCATCCCAGAACTTCCTGAACTCAGAGTTAGGATTACTATTGGGTTTTAGGAATGTATAGCACCCATGCTTCTGATAGTGTAATGCAGCTTGTCTAAAGTAGCCAGCATCCTCAAGTATAGGAGGATTAGTTATATCTACTATTGCAGCACCCCTCCCATCCCTAGGTAAATCCTTATAGTAAGGTCTATCTGGAGATATGAGATTCTTAATGAACTGTATGTTAGTCAGACAATCCATAAGCTGCTCTGCTACCTCACTTGGCAGACTATCAAGTAGCTCCTGTGTGACAGGAGTCTGATACCTATTAGTCTGTATCAGCACCTTTGTATCTTCCATCCAACATCAAAGTTAAGTTATCATGGTCCAGAAGGAGATTAAAGATAAAGGTAAGGAGAGATTCTTCCATGTACTTGGTCATTTCAGACTCTTCCTTTTCAGTAACTACTCTACTTATATGAGATATTGTAGTTACTTTAAACTTCTCTCCACTATTTATATACCATAGAGTCCACTTGTACTCTTTATAAGCCTTGCTAAAGCTATTACACTCTATCTCTTTATGTAGTATGAAATGTACTCCTTTCTTACAATCCATACTCTCAAACTTGGTATTCAATACTTCTACTATTCCTACTACATCCATATTATTATTGTGTTCTTAACCAAAATGGTTTCATAAATGGTAACTCTACTCTATTATACATATAAGCATCCCTTACAGGAACAGGAGAAGGTGTTACATGTTCTGACTTTAACACAAACCCACTCTTACCATTCCATTGACCTATAGGCTCCGTGGATTCTCTAACTCTAATTAAATCTGGAATATCCTTCTTATCCTTTATCATCTTCTTGAGTATCACCCCCTTCTGCAAACTTATTATATCTCTCAGATACTATATTCAAGTCAGTAATACCACTATCTATACCCATTTTAATATAGGGTACTTTCTCAGCCATTGATAGTTCATTCCGCTTCTTCATAATTACATATCTTCGTAAATACTCTTCTCTTGTGCACCTCTTACCTTATCACTTTGTGCTATCTCTTTAGCTAAAGCCCTTTCAGCTTCATCTAAGTCTTTAACCATTGATGGTACTTGCTTAATAATAGCACCTAGCTCTTTGACATCCTTTACATCAAGCTCTGACATATCAGATGTGAGGTCTCTCAATTTATTCCTGTAACCATCAATCAAAGCTCTAGTATCTTCCAGTAATAGAGCTGAGGTAGTCTTGAATGAGGCATACAGCTTCATGGCTTCTTTTACAGTTCCATCAGGTTGCCATGTAGACTTAAGACCCTCACCCTCTTTAATAGCCTTGCTTCTTTCATCCCTATCTATGATATACTGGTAATCACTTCTAGGGTCTTCCATGAAATATACATAGCCCAACTCTGTTATAGCCCTTTCCTTAGAGGCTGACTTATCTCTTACCCATATAGCTCTAAAAGGCTTAAGAGCTAAAGCTTCCTCAGATATGTTGAGGTTATATCCTTCATATTTGAATAGTCTCATATACCTATTAAAATAAAAGCCCAATCTTGCTTTAAGACTGGGCTTATAGTGTTAAACTAGAATCTTTGGTTGTTCAGTGTATATTGCAGGGTTCTCATCAAACTCCTCAACCTCAGCTACAAACTTGATGTCTGAGTCTTGTAAGTACAGATGCTCAACACCATCTATCTCAACTATGTCAAAGTTGTAACCTATAACTGGGTTGTCCTTGATTACCCCATCTTGCAGAGACCCAGGCTTATGTTTCATTACTGCATATCTCTTAGGATTGATAAACACTGTATCTCCTACTTCTATGCCTCTTACCATAGGTCCAATTGCAACTACAGTTTGGTATTCCTTAACTGTGTTAGCCTTGCTAGCATCAATCAGATTACTACCTCTGGCTTTAACTTCACTACCATATCTGTTCATAGTAGTGATTAACCCATTAAACATGGGCTTGACTTTCTTTATTGTTGCTATCATCTCTTAGTTTCTTTACATGCTTATACCTATCCTTAATGGCTTTATACCTAGGGTAAGTACATGATAACTTACCAATGCTAGGTATATTGAAGTTAGTTCTCAACTTGTTGAACTCCTCCTCACTAAGGTCATCTTTAAGTGGTAGTTCTGATATGGTGCATCTTATGTACTTCCAATAAGACTCATATGCCTCCTTGACTACTTCTCTAGGTAGCTCAAGCTTATTAGCCACATGGTCTATAGCATCTTGATAGTTCATTGAAAATCAAATAATAACATCAACTTGAATGAGCCATTCTCCTCAATAACTCTAGGTATATATCTTGGATTAAGCTTACCATCTACTATAATGTTATTCTTTCTCAATTTACCCATTATGACTTGGAAGTGAGGAAGAGTTATATTGCACTCTTCCCTTACCTTCCTCTTTGTATCTTCACTCATAACGAGCCTGTCAAGAATATCATTATCAGAGACTACCTTACTAAGTTCATATCTCTGCTTGACAAAGGAAGTGGCTACTTCCATTTCCCTTTCAGTAAGATGGTGAAATGGCTGTAAGAACATAAACCACATCTTAAAGAAAGAGTAGTCAAGCTTACATGGTATTCTCACCACATTGTCCACTCCCTTCTTGACCATACTTAATCCTCCTTATCAGTCTCTGGTGTGTCCTCAGGCTGCTCAGGAGTAGCCATCAAAGTCTCAATCTCATTAGCACATTGCTTCTTGAAGTCTACTGACAAGTGAGGATTATCCTTATTGATAACTTCAAACAAGTAGTCAAGTCTCTTATATAGGTTAGTCAGGTTAGCTTCATTCAGTGCTATCCTCAACTGCTGGTTCTGTGTGTTAAGCTGCTGAGCCTGCGCACTAAGCTGATGACATACATTCTCTAACTCCTCATAACTGAGCTTCTTAGGTGCTGCTGCACCTGCCTTTGGTTCTAACTTCTTTTCCATTTTATTTCATATTTAGATAACTTCCTGCATATTTGGCTGCGTACATTTTCTCCCAATCAAATATATTAGCCTCTTTAGTGTTAGTACTACCACACTTCTCACAGTAGTCTATGCCATCTACTGTCAATATCTTTAAGGATAGGCAATCAGCACAGTAGACTACTGGTATAGCATTATACTCATCATGCTTATGCTGCTCTTCTACTGTTCTTGAGTTGTCCATAAATCTGTCTCTTTATCCTGTTCTCCTTAGTATTGGTGTTACCAAAGGGTCTCTTAGGATATATGACTCCATAAGGAGATACATGACCTCTTCTTATAGCCCTTCTAACACTCTTGAATTTATTCACCGCTTCATAAGTAGCTAATCCTATAGGACAACCTACATTGATAATAGGTTCTCTCTTGATACCTTCTGTATCTCCTCCTACTCTAACTTCTTCCATAATGTCAGTCTTTATTTGTAGAACACCAAGTATATCTGCCCTCCCAAAGCAAACATACTAACAATATCTTCTCTTGGTATCTCAAGCTCATTGACTTGAGCAACTATGTTCCTGACTGTCTGACCTACTATACAGGTCATCACCTTACCATCTTTAGTCATAGTCTTTAATTTAATTAGTTGCGGAGAAGTGAATCGAACACTTGGAGTCCAGCTTATGAGACTGGATTGAATACCAATTCTCTCCGCGATTTATTAATAATTAAAAGGTTTACCCTTTAATATCCTATATACAGTATGCTTACTTACTCCTGAGCCTTTACATATTTGTTTTGCATAACTTTATCCTTTGATGTTGTTATTAGAGTGGAATAACAGACTCGAACTGTCCACTTCTGCTTGGAAGGCAGATATGTTGCCACTAACACCAATCCCACATAAGAGTAGATAATCAGATTTGAACTGACCCCTTGACATTGGCAATGTCATATGCTAACCCCTAACACCATATCTACATAAGCCAAAGATTTACTATTGGTACTTTGGCATTGCAAGTGTCAGCTTAACTTGCACCCTCAATCATCTACACCTCATAAAGCTTTTTAACTGAATGCCGCAGGTCAGCTCCTGCTGAGGTTTACCTAGTAGCATTGAGTGTTACTCTCTCACTGTAGGTAAGACAGCTTTTAGTAACTTGTTGAGCCCCCTCTCAGAATCGAACTGAGACTTCCTGTTTACAAGGCAGGCTTGCTAAACCATTAACACTAAGGAGGCATAGTACCCCTGACAGGATTTGAACTTGCAATCCTCAAGGGCGTTGGTGTTTAAGACCAATGTGTATTCCGTTCCACCACAGGGGCATTATACTTAGTAAGGTCTCAAATCACATAACTCAAATAGGTACTTATATTTCAGTATATTATGTATGAATGTCTCACACTCAGACCTAATACCTGCATATAGTGTTCCCTCTGGGATATTCTCATAGAACTTAGTAGTTCCTGCCTTGACTTCATTGATGAAGTCCATAGCATTAAGAACATCACTAGGAGTACCTTTAATCACATTAGGTTGCATATGTCCAAGCAATCCCTGATACTCCTCTGCCAACCCATCCTGATAATCTGATATAACATCTAGGAACTCATCTAGGTAGACATGGATATTCTTCTTAGGAGCTGCCCAATGTAGATTCTTACACTTAGTCTTCCAACCCTCCAGAAGGTTAATGAAGCTAATGAAGAACTGACTAGGGTTCTCATCTTGAGAAGTCTTGAACATCTCATCCATTAGCTGATTATCTAGAAAAACACTATCCATTCCTCTTATTCTTTATTTGATACTGCAAAGTTAAGCAAAATATTTAACCTGTGCGAGTAAATTACATTATTTAACTAAAATATCTGTACTCTCTAAGGGACTTGAACCCTTACACCTCTCGGCACTAGAGCCTAAATCTAGCGTGTCTACCAAATTCCACCAAGAGAGCATAAGCTCTTATAGAGAGCTATATTCTTTTGTAGCATCAAAACTAGGGCAAGCCTTATTAGCAAAGTCCTTATGACTATGTATAGATGCTTGAGGGTACTTAGTCTTTAACTCCTTAAGTAACTTAACCAATGACTGCTTCTGCTCAGTAGTCCTAGTATCTTTAGGTGTCTTACCATCAGAAGCACATCCTCCTATATAGCATACTCCAATAGAGTTAGTATTATGACCAGTGCAGTGCGCACCTATAATAGACTCATCTCTACCTATATGTATAGAACCATCTCTATATATTACATAATGATAGCCTATATCAGAGAAACCTCTTTGAAGATGCCATTGTCTTATAGTATCTACACTATAGTCTTTACCTTCTGGTGTAGCACTGCAATGCACTATCAACTCCTTTATATTCCTCTTATTCACTGAGAGATTGAGCTTAGATAAAGTATTAGCTCCAACAATACCATCCACTTCAAGACCATTAGACCTCTGGAAGTCTTTGACAGCTTCCTCAGTCAGAGGACCAAATATCCCATCTGCCTTTAGGTTCAGCTTCTCTTGAAGAGCCTTTACCTCATTACCTCTACTACCTAGTTTCAGTACCATACCTTAATATATTAGTGGACATTCATAGAATCGAACTATGTTCTAGGGTTTTTCAGACCCCCGCAATGTAACCATACCTGCCCAATGTCCATATAGCTTATTCTAGTCTCTACCCTAGTCACCACTCATAAGCTAAGAGCAATCCTTTCTATTGAAGTGGGAAGTAAAGGAGTCGAACCTATTCAACCAGAGGTGTCAGATTTACAGTCTGAGGCTATCACCGTGTAGCACACTTCCCATAATTAGTTATTATAGTTCCTCACTCAGCAAAAGGGTTATTCCTTGATAATAGGAATACACCCTGTGGGAGTCCAATAGTAGCTAGTAGCACTTCTCTCTACATACCACTTTACTCCTCTTTTCACTAAATTAAGAACTCTTCTCATAACACATAAAATTTGAAGTTAAACATGTTATGTTCCCCCACTAGGAGTCGAACCTAGCTCTCAGGATTAAAAGTCCAGAGCATCCACCCTCAATGCTTTGAGGGAGCGGAGCAGGGTCTTTTTAAGAGGTTTCATCTTATTCCTAGGAAAGATTTCTCCCTGCATACCCTCTAGTGCCTCCACAAGGACTTGAACCTTGAGTCCCCTGTTTAAGAGACAGGTGCTTTAACCAATTCAGCTATAGAGACTTATATAGACTTGGAGGTGGGATTTGAACCCACGAATCTGAGGATTTGCAGTCCTAGCCATTGAACCACTCTGGTACTCCAAGATAGTACTCACAAAGGGACTTGAACCCCTGACCTTGAATGTATAAGATTCCTGCTCTAACCAACTGAGCTATGTGAGTATGTTGGAGTGTCTGATGGGACTTGAACCCACAATCCAAGGCTCTGACCAATTAAGCTACAGACACAGTTCTGATGAGTGGACTCGAACCACTAGCTACTGCCTTATGAGAGCAGCTTTCTACCATTGAAATACATCAGAATATAGTTGGCATACATGGAATTGAACCATGATTACTACCTTATCAGAGTAGCTTCCTAACCATTAGAAGATATGCCAATATAGCTAAGGTGGCAGGACTTGAACCCACAACTGCTGGTTTTGGAGACCAGTGTTCTACCTATTGAACTACACCCTAATATCATTTAAGTTTATGAGACCTGCATGGATTTCTCTATGACAGTTAGCACATACACATATACACTTGTCAAGCTCTTCTTTAACCTTATCAAAACTTCTAGTATATCCTTTACTACCTATACCAAAATCCTTTTGATTAGGGTCTAAGTGGTGGAACTCTAAAGCTCCTATATACTTATCATACCCACATATGCAGCACTTACCTCCTTTATACTGTACTGCCTCTTTCTTAACCCTATATATCTAACCTCTTCCATAGCGGGACCTGTAAGACTCGAACTTACATCTGAGGGTTAACAGCCCACTGTTCTGACCTTTGAACTAAAGACCCAATATGTTGCTTCTGTAGGAATCGAACCTACGACCTTTTCCTTGTAAGGGAACTATTCTTAACCACTGAACTAAGAAGCAATGTAGGCTCTCACTGTAGAGAGCCTTTCTACACTAAGAAAAGTGTAGGTGTCCTAACAAACGCTCTAACACTATGAAACACGGAAACTAATGTGGAGAATGAGGGACTTGAACCCTGAACTCCTCCTTGCAAGGGAGGTGTGTTAGCCAATTACACCACAAACCCCATTAGTAGAGTCACTGGGAATTGAACCCAGATTTCTGCCTTGAGAGAGCAGTTACCTAACCTTTAGTAGATGACTCCATTTAGTAGGGAAGTAAGGACTTGAACCTTATCCTCAGCCTTGAAAGAGCTATGACCTAACCTATAGTCTACATCCCCATCTCTTAGTACCCCCTGAGGGAATCGAACCCCCATTAAAGGCTTAGAAGACCCTTGCATTATCCATTATACTAAGAGGGCATTCCTAGTTGGGACTAGAGGACTCGAACCTCTGCTATAAGAGCCAAAATCTCATGTGACTACCACTACACCAAGTCCCATTCTGAATTACTCTGCAAAGGTAAGCAAAATTTTTGAATCTACCAAATTTTACTGTAAGAAGTTTAGTTATTAGAGTCCAGAAGAGTATTAAGTAAGTAGCTTAAGTGTTGATACCCATTAGTTTATCTGCCCACTTCTCAGTATAGAAGTGTGAGTAGCCACTCTCTTCATCACATCCTATATAGTCATTAAGCCAAGCATGGAGTATAGATGGTACTCCTATTACTATAAGGTATAGAGGACCTAACATCTTAGATTGCTTTACATGACCACACTCATGTTTGATAGTCATGCCTTGGTCTCTATAAGTCTGACTAATGAACACATACTTACCTAGTGTTACAGCACCCCCAGCCTTTATTAGATAAGCCTTAGCACCTACTGATTCTATATCATCATTACTTATCTCTGTAATGATACTACCCTTCTTGATGTTCTTCCATAACACCCCTAATAAATTCTGTGGTAATTGCCATACCCAATCAGATACTATTCTACTTATATTCTTCATACCTTAATTATTAAGCATAATAATTCCCTAGCCTGAGTTGCCAAGCTTGTTTATATTAGTTCTACACTTCATTGGACCCGTTCTTGGTTATACCCCTTAAAGCATATTTACCTGTACCTTTTCCCAGTAGTATTGGTTATGCTAATCCAACTTATAGTAGAACATTTTGTACCAGTATTGGGGACACCTCATTCATATATTAGAACTACTACCCAACTTCTGCTCCATTACTTGATTACCTCATGGAGGATAGAGACATACTACCTATCTCTCTGGTAGGTGCAAAGATAAGTATAAAATTTGATATATCCAAATATTTTAAGAAAGTTTAACTATACACTATGATCTAGGTTGAAAATTTTTTAATTTTTTAATTTTTGAGGTACTTTATTGGTGTGAGGGGGGTATAATCATCCCTCCCTCCCTCCCCATGTCTTGAGGTTGGGATAGTCCCCCTCATAACAATTAAAACATTACAACTATGGCAAACCAGAATGAAAGCCAATTTGGAGAGAGAATGTCAATAGAAGAATTCCTGTCTAAGACAGGTAGTAAGAACCTTGATGTCTACCCACGAGCTGACAAGCCAGGGTACTACTACTTCGCCACAGAGAAGACCCTTGGCTATGTACCTCAAGAATTAGGCAAGAAGCTAGAAGATGGTGAGGAGTATGGCAGACTATTCATCACTGAGGTGACTACTGAGGGTTATGATGAATCTATGTTCATGCTTTGTGAGAGCAAGAGAGAAAATTTATTACATTTCTCACTGGACTAATAGAGTGCCCTTCGGGGCATTCTTGTTCCACACAAGGTTTAAGTAAATGACTCTTTTTACTCCTTAACCTCTTATAGCTGTGTTCCAAATAGCAGCCTATCAGTGAAGAATAGTATCTGGTAGTTTAGAGGTTTTGGAGTTAATTTACTACTCTACAAGGCTAGGTGGGTATAGTAAATATCCCACTTAGCCACTATTTCATACACACAACACAAG